>Ga0307507_10000027_pt1 | contig 201968 bp, 137 predicted proteins | sample 7_EM_MG_FD_207223 | JGI IMG/M metagenome (GOLD analysis project Ga0307507, IMG submission 207223) | Populus trichocarpa ectomycorrhiza microbial communities from riparian zone in the Pacific Northwest, United States - 7_EM | ecosystem: Host-associated > Plants > Roots > Unclassified | place... | reverse complement strand
AGTTGCCTAATAGATTAACTCTAATTATATTCTAAGATTTACTACAAGGAGAGAACTATCTATAGTAGGGACTAAGGTCCTTTAAATACACAACCATACTCCTAAGAAATCCTCTCTTATATATAAGGTACGTGTTGTCTATATTAAATATAATGTCCCTTTTATTTAACGCAGTTAACGCGTTTAATACTATATGACCTTAATTACTATTTCTTGTTATATAGTTCCACCGGATCTATCCTAGACTATACCTATATTAACTAACTAGCTTCCTACAACTCTTCCCTAAGTAGTTATAATATTGTACTTAAAGCGTCCGTAACACTATCTCCCTTCTTTTTATCTTTGTCCTTGAAGATTCCTAATATCTCTAAGTCGTCTACTAGAGGTGTGGTGTCCGTTTAATTAGTCTAGTTAATATCCTTACTTATTATACCTAAAGCTTCTTCTTCTCTTTCCTGGGTTGAGCGTTGCCTTTATACGGTCTCCTCCATACTATCGCTTGGTGAAGTGATGGCGATCCCCTACTCTTATTGCGCTAAAGAGGGGTTGGTATGCGTTACGCTAGCGAGTCCTTTATCTTAATAACCCTTTTTTTACTCTAAGTATACTAAAGCAAACGTTCGATTGTCCTATGATGTTCGCTCTATCTTTAACGCTAAGTATATAAGTCCTATTACTCTTAACAGTCTTTGAGTTCCCTAAGTAACTTATTATAGGGTCTCGTGTTCAATCTATTACTATAAAGCTTAATAGTAAGCTGGCCTCCGCGCTGCTTAAAGTTTAATATACCTTAGAAGAGTTTATACGCGTCCTTAAAGCTTAACGTTTAGCTTATACTTATCTTTAATGTCTTAAACGTGTTTATAAGAAGGTCCGTTTTAAGGAGTAGAAACTTATTTAATAGGGTTTATCTAAGCTGGGTAATAAAAGGACTGGCTTTCCTCCTGCAAGGGAAATAACTCTGAGTAGCTTGGCAATTGCTCCTCTTAGGTCCCCCTTAGGTGACTTATTCTTTAGCAATCCTTTTTTATTAATATTATTTAACTTACTTTCTTTTAATACTCCTATACCTTTCCTATAGCGTTCTTTAGGTTGCTTAGTGGTTTCTAGATAGTCTTATTATAGCCTATCCACTTTACTTTATACTACGTTTCGTCATCTACGTCCTTATAACTAATAATCTTTAAAACTTGCTATTTGTCTTCCTCTTATCCTCTATACATGTCTGCCTTATAGACTGGTGGCTTAATATTCCTGTATACTAGCTCTAGTATTACAACATGTTATATAGGGTAGATTTTCATTTTGGCTAGTAGGTTTAACTTATATATAACTAATAAAATTCTTTACTTAATTTTAAAAGGTCCTAGTCTAACATAGTCTAACTTCTTACTTGGTTATTAACTCTTGAAATTTTTATATAGTAGCTATACTTTATCCCCCTCCTTAAGATCTGGTCCCTTAGATCTCTTAGTATTATAATACCTTTTTATTTGTTCTTATACTAGTTTAGCTGTTTCTATAAGGTCTGTATAAAGATTTATTAACGTCTCTATTCTTTACTTAGCTGTGCTACTCGTCTTTTTTACTTAATATGGCGATAATAATATTCTTAGCTTGTATCCGTAATTTGCCTTAAATAGTAATATCCCCATTCCTTTTTATGGTATTGTATTGTATGCAAACTATATAACTAGTAATAGTGATACCTAATTATTCTGTGCGTAATTAATATAATGCCTTAGATACTGCTCTAGTGTCTAGTTTAGTCTTTCTATTTATCCGTCCGTCTGCGGATAATACACTGTAGATATTACTATATAAACTCCCTATTTTACTAAAAACACTTCCTAAAATGCTACTATAAATCTTAGATCTTTGTCCGATATAATCTTATCTAGTACTCCGTGTTTTATAAATACTTCCTTTATATAGATTCTAGCGATATCTTCTACTAATATCTCTTTAGTGCATACTATAAAGTACCCCTACTTTATTAGCTTGTCCACTATTACTAAGATTACGTTATAATCTTATCCTATAATAGGATCTCTTAACTTTAGTAACTTAATAATAAAGTCCTATAATATAACCTTCTATGGTCTTCCTAGTATCTTAATAGGTTATAGCCCTCTATATAGCTTATACCTTATTGGTTTATTCCTTTAGCAATTTAGATATTTCTTTATAACTTATCTTACTAGTCCCTAGATTCCTTAAATAATATACTTCTTTTAAAGTCTTAATACTAAGCCTATAGCTCTGTTATATCCTTATATTATTCCCTTATGGAATTTCTTAACAAATTCTTCTGTAATAGACTTAGGTATATACATTACTTATCTATTTTTATATTGCTTTAAGTCTAGATTCTTTACCTATGCTTCTTAGATCTTTTATATCTAATTACTCTCTAGTAATTTATAGATCTGACTTTCCTTAGTTACTATAATCTTTAGATAATTATACCTAATTAATCCGTCTTAATCCTTTTGTAATAAAGCTCCTAATAGCTTTTTATTACTTTATAGTTTAGCCTTTCTACTTAGAGCGTCTGCTTATATATTATCTGTACCCTTAGTATACTAAATTTCAAAATAGTATTCTATAAGTATTTCCGCCTATTTAACCTGTCTTTAGTTAAGTTCTTTTATTATTAGGAATCCTATAAGGTTCTTATAGTCCGTCTTAACCATAAATAGTTTCTCTCTGCCTTATAAGAATGCTCTTTATTTTTTAAGTACTATAACTATACCTAATAACTCCTTGTTATAGATGTCATAGTTTAACTCTAGTAGTGTTATCTTTTAACTATAGTATGCCACTAGGTGCTATCTATCTTAATATTTTTATATAAAGTATGCCCCTAGTATAAAGTCTAATATATCTATTTCTATAACCGTCTCTAGACCTGGTTAATAGATCTTAAAAACTAGCTCCTAGGTAAATAACTCTTTAATTCTCTTAAATAGTTTTTATTACTTCTTTCCCTACGCCTATAGTTCTTCTTTTTTTATTAACTATATAAATGGCTTAATATCCTATAACTATTGCGCTATAAACCTTCTATAGTAATTACAAAACCCTAGGAATAATCTTAACTGTGTAATATTCTCTGGTTCTTACTAATTTACTATAGCCTTAATCTTTTTTAGATCTATGTTAAGTTAGCCTAGTTTAATAATAAATCTAATAAAATTGGTTTTCCTAGTAAAGAACTTGTATTTCTTAATTGCTACTAGCATTTATTCTTCTTATAGTCTCTTTAAGACCTATTTAATATGTTCTTTATATTCTTCCTCATTCTCTAAGTAAATAATAATGTTGTTAAGGTATACTATAACAAATTCATCTAGGTGTTCTCCTAATACACTATTAATTCGCTTTTAGAATATTGCTAGTACATTTATAAGCCTAAATTGTATAACTAATAGCTTATATAGTCCTTCCTTTAACCTAAAGGCTGCCTTTTATTTATTGCCTTCCTTAATTCTAATCTAATGGTACGTCTATCTTTAATCTATCTTTATAAAGATCTTTACATTGCCTATTCTGTCTTAGATTTTGCTAATTAAGGGTAAAGAATATCTATCCTTTCTAATAATGCTGTTTAACTGTCTATAGTCTATACATATCCTAAGTTTTCTGTTTTTCTTTAGGATAAATAGTACTGGATATTCTACTAATAACTATAACGGTCTAATGTATCCCTTGCATAAGTTCTCCTAGATAAACTCCTTAAGCGTTACTAACTTGGTTTTAGTAAGCTTATAAATTAGAAAGAACTTTAGACTTATTCCCTCTTCTAATTCTATTTTATAGTCCTATACTATATGCTCTAACAGCTTTTTACTTTCTAGTAACCATAACTTTTTACTATACTTATAGTATCTCTTTGGTATATAACTTAAGCCTTACTTAGTCTCTTTATATATTACTCTAACTTGGTACTATACCAACTTGGTTTACTATTATACTTTGCGCTATTAAGTATTCTTAATATTAACCTAACCTATAACCCAATTAATCTTTAGATTGTACTTCTATAACTAAGGTATTCCTAGTATCGCCTTATCCTATCCCAATAGTAGGATATTAAAAGACATTCTAACTAGTCTCCCTTTAATAGTTATCTAAATAGGTCCTGTTTTAAGATTAATAATGCCTCCTCTATAGGCTATCTAATCTCCTAAAATCGTTGTAAGTGGATATAGGTGTTTCTTTTGTTTATATAATAACCCTATCTTTTCTACTGCCTTTGGTGATATATGGTTTTTAGTTGCTTTACTATCTACTAACGCTTTAAACTGCTAATCTTGCTACTTAGCTTTTAAATTTAGGTATTAACCTTAAATTTCTTTAAGGGTTTAAGGCTCTAATACTAGTTCCCTCTAGTTCTATACACCTCCCCTTTTCCTAACTATTGGCTGCTAGATCCTGCCTATACTTAGTTTAACTTTGGCTAATACTTAGTTTATTTCTTTTCCTCTATATACTATAGATAAGTGTTCTCTAGGCACTTCTACTACTATTATTTATCTAGGCATTCTTCTGTAAGGAATCTTCCTAGTTAAAGTATTAAGTCTCCTTAACCTTATACTTCTACTAGGTGCTAACTATGTATATACTTAGCATTTCTAAACCGCTTTTCCTTTAGTGCCTAATATATCCTTACTAGGTACTTCTGGTTCTTATCTTTAGGTGCTCTATATATGTTATATATATTATCCATACAAGCTATCTATAATAGTATATAATGTGTTATATATTTTAAGTTAACTCTTAGTTTGTCTTTATCCTTAAGTTTAAACCTATACCTAGTTAACCTAACCACTAGTATCTCTGCTATAGGTACTAAAATTTATTACTTACTTCTCTAGTCCCTAGATCCTTCTTCTAGGTTCCTTAATATTATAATTAATGCTTCTTTAATATAACTTATGCGTTTTTCCGTAATAGGTTGGTCTTAGACAACTTTTTCGTCTAGCTATATATAAAACTCTGCCTATTTATTGTTGTGTTATTGCCTATACCACTTTCCATATAACTGGTTTAGTGTGTATAGTTTATCTATTAGAAAGTACCTTGTTATTACTATATTATAATATCCTTTAGTATATCTTTCCTTAAACCTAGTTAGGATATCTAGATCCTCTTCTTATTCTAGTTTATCTAACTACTTTGCCCTAGGTGTCCCTATACTTGGCCTATTAATAACTCTTCACATAGGTACTTTATCCCTTATATAATCTAGCGTAGCTAACCTCTTGTCTAGCTTTTGCTCTTACTATATAATAATTCTTATTTTAAACTTATCTATAGTTTCTTATTTTCTACGTCTTATAGCTAGATCTTTATAGTTATCTTGCTTTTTAATCCTGGTATTAACTGTTTAATCTTTAGGCTGAATACTATATTTACCTAGGATTGCTAATGTTCTTATTTATTCTCCAAACTTGTAGTTCTTAAACTTACGTCCTATACTTATTTGTTTATTATTAAACTAAGTTACTACCCTTTCCCATTAGTTTTCGTCCGTTGTGGGTCCTTAGGTATATTTTATCTTACTTTAAGAATTTTAAGCTTCTTTTATCTCTTCTTAAGAATCTTAAGCCTGTGGCCTTTTACCTTTATTAAGTAATAAGCTAGTACTAGTAGTTATCTACTTGCTTAGTTTCTTTTAAATATTACTCCTATTATCTTGTAAAGTGATGGAAATTGTATTTAATAGTATTGTAATACCTATTACTGAATCTTGTTCTATAATGGTCTTAGTCTCTACTTCTATTTTAACTTTTTTAAGGTCTGCATACTCCTAATAAGCTGCCTTTATTACCTTATTGTTGGTAAATGCTTCGCCTATATTAAATTTATTATCTTTAATGTCCAATCTATAAGCTAGTTCGTTGGTTCCTCTAAACTTAAATAATAATGGCTCCTATAGCTAATAGCTTACGCTGTACTTAGCATTCTTATAAATTTAGTATACGTTGTTATAACAATACGCAAAACTGTTAATTAAACATTCTTTTATTCCTTATAGTGCACTATTGTCCCTTTATATATATGTGCCGTCTGCTAGCCTAGTTCCCTTTACTATATAGTTACTTTAACCACCTCTATAGTCTCTGGCGAAATAACCCTGTTTTCTGTAATTTATATAAGCCCTATCTTTAAACCATTTTTCTTATTATAGAGTCCGCCTAAACATTTTCTGCTATTAAGATTTCTGGTTTAGCCTCTACTCCTAGGTCCTTTAATTACTTAATCTTTAACCTCTAGGTTTTTATAGTTTCTTTTCCTACCTTTAGGTTTTTTTAGTACTATTTAGGTCTATTAGCTTTACACTATTCTATAGTTTTTAACTCTATATCTGTTGTTGCGTACTCTACGCCTTATATAACTATAGAACTCTGTCTTGCCCTCTCTTAGCTTGTTCCCTTTAATAGATTTTATTATTAATCTTTATTAACTAATCTATTAACTCTTTTAGAGTATCCGCATCTTCTATTAGGATAATTATATCTTGGATTTTAGCCTTAAATCCCTATTTATACTATGCTATAAGCGCCCTGTTATTCCACTTAACCTATATAGCTAGTGTTTAAAACTATATTATATACTTAATTGCTAAAGTGCGTTGTACTAAGTTCTAAAGCTTTCGTTCTGCTGTAGTTATAGCCTCTAGGTCTCTAAATATCTATATTAGTTGTTCTATAAACCCGTTTTAACTGGTAAATATATACCATACGTCCTGGCTAGTCGTTATTATACTATTAGCCTGTATTTCTGTAAGATATGGCTTAAACCACTTAAGTGCCCTTCCTATTAGGAACAATCCTGTATAGGCTACTTAATCTAATAATATTACTAACTTCGCTCCTTCCTGTACTACCTTAAAGTGTATCTATATAAGAAATCCTTTAAGCTTCGACTTCTCTCCTAAGAATTGTTTAATTAAAGGTAACTTAATCTTTACTACTCTAATTCTATTAATGCGTTCTTTAAGTATCCTATTATTGTCTTATAAGTGATTAACTATTTCCTATAACTAACCTCGCGTAACTACTTAAGAATCCCTATTGTCCATACTAGTATCTCCTGGCCCTAAGGTTATAGCTGCTGTTGACGCCGTTATGACTAGTGTTGCTCTTAGTGGCATATTATTTGACTTTATTCAATACCGTAACCTTAGTAGTGAATGTGTAACGGAACCTTATAGTAGGAACTATAGTGGGTTCTGTTATTAGGCTAGGTATATAGGTAAGAATAAAACAACAATATAATAATAACTAGTGGAGTAGTTGCCTAATAGATTAACTCTAATTGTATTCTAAGATTTACTACAAGGAGAGAACTATCTATGGTAGGGACTAATGTCCTTTAAATACATAACCATACTCCTAAGAAATCCTCTCTTGTACGTAAGGTATATATTGTCTATATTAAACGTAATATTCCTCTTATTTAACGTAGTTAACGCGTTTAATACTATGTGACCTTAGTTACTATTTCTTATTATATAGTTCTACCGGATCTATCCTAGACTATACCTATATTAACTAACTAGCTTCCTACGACTCTTCCCCAAGTAGTTATAATATTGTACTTAAAGCGTCCGTAACAAAGGGCCGTTAAGTCTTTATATTTTGTGTATTTAGGTAAGCTATATTACCTTCTTTAAAGTCCTATACAGGAGCTCGTCCTTTGTTTGCATGCTATTCCTATACTGTTTAAGCGTATATTAATTTACTTTATAGTAGTTCTATTAACTGCTTTATTTAATTAGCGAAGTTATGCGTATTAATTAACTAAATCCGTTTAATCGTGGGTCCTATTGCATTAATTTTAGGTTATAGTTTAAATCTAAGTTAAGGGTCTTGTCCGTAGGTTGCATAGAACGGCGTTATACCTGTTAATTTATTTATTATATTATTTACAGTAAACTTAGCTAAAGGTAGCTACTTTTCCCAGTCATCTTATAGGTAGGAGCAGTATATTTATAGGTATTATTCCATAATCGCGTTTGCAATTTTAGTTTTATTAGTTACACAAGGTGATATTACGTAGCTACGGTTCGTAGATAGTATAATGGTTGTTCTTCTTTTTAATAGGAATGAGGAAAGGGGTGAGGAACTTAAGGTTTCTCACTACGCTAGGGCCACATCAACACGTGACGGCAACATGCCTCGTTCCCAACACTGGCAACTCTTCTTTTTGTGGTTGCCATCTACATATATACAAACAGACAGGATGCGACAATACTAGACAGTGTATAACAATACCAAACAATATGCGACAATATGCGACAATGCGGCAGTTGGCAAAATTTAGCAGATAATGTAAAGACGGGTGGGCCGCCAAGGCGCTAGTAGTAAGCGAGCCAATAGCAATTTTCTATCCCGGGGATAGAAAATCCTAATTGGCTAGTTTAAGTCAGGGTCTATAGAATATTATACTCCTACTCCCTTTTAACCCAACCTTTAACTTGTATATGTAGAGTATTTGTGTTAACAAACGTCTCTAGTACCTTGTTTGGGTTCGCCTTTATTATCGCATCTACTAGGTTATCTTGGCTATTAATCTATTAAATCTTAAAGAGTTCTTAACACTTATAGGATTACTAAAGTGCTATAATATTAATTATAAGGCGCTTCTCCTTTATAGTACCGAGCTTAACTAAATACTTATAGAGGGAATATAAGTCGGTGTATATAATTATAGGGATAATGGGAAGTTTGAGTCAATCTATAATTATCTTTAGGGTAGTTCCAATTGCAATTGCTATATTAACTCCGCTAACTATTCCATATATCTCTAACGCTAAAACACTTCGGATAACGCGCTTGCTCTTAGTTGAGCTCTAATAGATAAGGTTGCTATAGATTATAAAGTTATTCTCTCTAGTAAACTTATTCGCGATAATAATCTTATATCCTAGCTGGGAGCTAAAATCTTTGTTATTTATAAATAATCTATTAACAAATATAAAGAGCTTGGCGGTGGGAAGATTAATAGGCACGTAGTATAGGCCCCAGTCAAGATGGTTTATTTACCAGGAAAGGCGTTTATTTAGGGTAAAAATGTTATCCTTAGTTAGTTCCTGGTGTTAGGCGGCAATAAAGAGATTAAATAAAGCCTTAGGTTAATAGATAGAAGCAATATAAGCTCCGTAAGCGCGTTACTCTATATATCCTTACTTTAGAGAATTAGCGTTAATAATGTTAATCTTCTTACCTTAACCCTTCTAGCGCAGAGCAATAGAATCCTTATTTAGGGAGAGGATGCATCTATTAAAGAGTAATAGTGTTATTAAACTAAGCTTTTCCTTTGGCTTTACTATAAGATTTGCCTTCACTAGCTCGTCTTCTTTAAGAGCTAAGAATTGGTCGTCTCCCAAGATAATTATATCATTAGTTTATATGCCAACGATTCCAAATAGAGTTCCCATAGTTGTGATAAGGAAGCAGGGATTAAATATAAAAGTAGTTATTAAAAGCTTCTCTTTATAGTGCTTGCTATAGGTAGCCTATTAGTAAGTTCCTACCTCTGCAATCCTATATAATGGCTTAAGCACAACCATAATTGTATCTTTAGGATACTAGTGGCGAATTTACTCTAGAAGGTATGCCAATATCAAGCGCTAAAGGTGCGTCTCTAATTGGGTATAGGCTTAAGTAATATCTTATAAATAAACCGCTATTCCATTCTTTATTAAGGAGGGAGCTAGCGTAATAATAACTCGCTAACTAGCTCGTTAAATTATAGGAGACTGCGTAAAAATTACCTCCTTACTATTATTATTATAGCCTTAGATGATAAGCCTTAATTTCTTAAATAGGGCGTCAGTAGCTTTACCCTTAATTTTATTAACCATTCTTAACTTAAAGATGCGAACTCTATTAAACTTAATAGGGTCATACTTCTTAAATTTAAAGACTTCTTTTATAATAAGACCCTTAATCTCCTGCTTATTAAATGCTTAGAAAGGAGCTCCTAGAGTTATAATATAACCTCCCTTTTAGAGCTGTTTTGTGAGTTCAAAGTTATCCTTCTCCTTGGCTGTTATAAAGGCCATTAATAACTTAACTCCATTTTTAATGGCGGTAATAAATTGCTTTTCAAAATTAATAAGATGTTGGCGATTTTATAATCCCTTTAGGCGACCTCTACCGCGTTATAGTTATAGCGCATCTACTAATATTGTATTGGGATCGTAGTCGCCTTCTAGAGCACATTAATTATAGTTCTTCTTTAGGGCATCTTCTGGGGCATCCTATAAAGGCTCAAAACTATTATCTTTGTAGTAAGGCTTAATAATAGTTAAATGGAATTAAGTAGGTCTATAAGGTATTTAAATAGTGCAAGTCTAGCCATTAATTGCAATAAGTTAATATAGGCCTAACTATCCTCCCTTTTTACGCCATACGCGTACCTTAGACTGGAGTGGCAGATTAAGCGTAGTTAAAGTGTTTAGGCCATTTCTCATTCCTAGTGCGTTGTTGACTTGGTGTGTGGCGTAGAGACATTATACCTTCTTTATTGCCTTGTGAATAGCCTCAGCTTGTTATATAATGGAGGGAGATAGTAGAGAATTATCAGTTATTTAAGGGTAGGCGCTAAAGACTAGTAATGTAGGTACAAGTCCATCTAGGCCAGCAGAATTATTAATAGCTTTAACAGCCATTTATAAGGTAAGTTCTTTGCTAGCGTTCTCTAGTTCTAAAGAGATAATCTTATATGCGCGGTATAATAGCGCGTAATATCGCTCCACTTTTCCAATATTATTATGTGCCTTAATAGGGACTTCCTTAACCTTAATTGCTATTACCTTTGTCTATTATTAAAACTCTATAGATAAGAAGTTCTTTCCTATATTATAGACGATTTAATTAGGGGGTCCTAGGTAGATATTAATCTAGTATAACTAAAGGGTATTCTATACGTTCCTAGCTAATATATCCTTTAAGAATTATACGGCTTGGAAGGAGGTTAAGAAGTTAACAACTTAGAGTACTAGCTTGCCGCTAAGATATATAACATTGATGATAATACAGAAGTTAAAGTCGTAGTTATCTTTAAGGGTGAACTTAAATCGGCTAGGGGACTTCTGGTTTATTTGGCAGTAATAGTAGTACTTTATAAGATACTTAATTGCCTTAACCTTAACTTTATAGCCTGCTTGCTAAAGAACCCTAAGTAATTAATAAACGGATAGGTGGCTAAAATGATAGTATAGTTGGTGTAATTCCAACTTAGTTAAGTAGCTTTAAGCAATACTCTTTTCTAGTTAATAAAGGAGTAACTAGGGGTAACCCTATTTGCGTATAATAGGCACCTAATTGTCTCCCTAAATAAGTATATTTTTAAGGTTGTTAAGCCTGACGCCTAACTTATCTATATCTTTAATGCAAAATAGAAACGGAGTGTTCGTAGGAATAATATAGAAAGTGATATATCCTAAGGGGGTTTAGACCCTAATTGTGCTAAGACGAGATTGTAGTACCTTTACCAAAGCAAATTGTATGTTGGCCTGCCGTTAATTGGTTAATCTAAACAGAGCTATTAAGCTACTAAAGGGCTTAAACTTAAGGTTCTCCTGCTATAGATACTCCTACGGCTCTAGTATCCGGCATAATACCATAGAAGACGTTTGCCGAGTATCTATTATTAAAGGAAAACGCAAAGCTCTCCTTTAGCTTATTAAAGATATCTAACTTCGTGATAAAATGGAGCATAGATTAGTTATTAAGAACAGTAATGGTTTATATACCATTTACCTTACCATACTTAGTAAAGTATTGGTTAGGAGAGTAGTCCTTAATTTCTATATCTATAAGAAGCTGTTTAACCTTATTAACCTTACCCTTAAGGTCTTCTACGCCTTTGTATTAAACCAGGAAGCTTTAGAAGTAGGCTATAGTAACCTTATAATTTCTAACGTTTCTTACACTCTAACGGAATTTATTATATACCTCTTTTCGCTTATTAAGGGAGTGTCTAGTTAACCAGTAATTTAGCTTTTTATAAATATAGCACTTCTTCTGGCAATTACTTTAAAATGAACCTCCACTAGGACCTCCATGGTTGCCTTATAGTCGACGTTAATTATACCCTCTTCCGTATTCCCTACTACGGCCACTATATATTTGATCAGTCCAGTTATAATTATATTAGTCGGGAATACTTAGTTAGGTAGGGTTTTTAGTATAGAACTATTAAGATTCTTATATTTGCATTACAGTACCTATAGCGGAGCGTAGCTTAGCATATACTCCTTTAAATATATCTGCAGGTTTGTATAGCGCCAAGTTGCACTTAGGAACGCTATAGCATGCCAAGATAACCTGGTCCCTTAGGCTATTCTTATTTTAGTAAGTTTTAGTAAGGCCATATTAGATTTTCTAAAGTTTATTAAAGAGTAATTAAAGGCACTCTAAACAAGTCTTTATTAGGTTAGAAGTAATAACTCTCTAGAATATAGTCTCCCGCTATTTAGATATATAAAGTTGGCGATTCTTATTAGTCTTAAAGTGAGCTCTAGTGAGCTAAAGCATTACGTTAAAGCTATAGTTTTTACCCGCAATATAGTTGTAATAGAATGTCGCTGCCCGTCCCTTTAACATAATGGAGAAAGCGTAGTGGTACTAGTAGCGTTAAATTCCAACCTTGTTGTAACAGTTATAGAAGACCTGTAGTTTTACTCTAAGCATGTTATATAGTTCTCCTCCAAACTTCTTTTCTTTGTTCGAATATACCTTTATTAGATTCGTGACTTCTCGTAGTAAAGGCTTACCGGTTAGCTGGAGTGGAGGAGGTAGAGGCGGAGTAACTCTAAGTAGGAGGGCACCTCTAGGTGGGAGAGCAGCTCTAGGTAGGGGGTTAGTGTTCTAAGGGTTTTAATATGAATTAAAGTTGCCTTCTAAAGAATATGGGTTGTTTTTAGGTTTCCGTAGTTAACATATAATCTTAGCTTCCGTCTATATTGGTTCTTCTATACTAGTAATAACGGCCTAAATATTACTAGCAATTAGGTTACTGTTCTTAGCAATATATACCCCATTCCTATGGAGAAAGTCTCAAAAATTCTAAATAATATTGACGTTGCCAAGTGCCTAGGTATCAGCAGTCCATCCTATAAAATCCTCCCTAAAATACTCCCATAGTTATAAATCGGCGTAGCATCTATTTTAGTAGAATATAATATGGTGTAGGAGAAAGCCGTTAACTTGTTTTGCGGTATAAGTTGTTATATCAAAGGCGAATTCGTCCCAATCTTTATTAATAAGTTTCGCGTGCTCAGCTACCCCTAGTGGTAAGGGGTCTTTCCAGTTATTTAAAGTAGGCGTAGCCATATTTTTAGAGGGAGGGAAGTGTTATTGGGTTATAGGAGAGGAGGTGTTATTAATATAGGGATTGTTAATTATCGTTTAGTACGCGTTTAGACGTGTATTTGCGATTATAGGGCTTAGGACTAGTTCTAGCCTTAAATCGCAAAGACTTATAAAGCGTATTGTTCTGCGTAATAGACGCAAGAATCTGTAATCTCAAAAAGGCTCAGAACCAGTTCTAGCCTTTTAGATCCTTAAATTTGTGGAAAAGTTCTATTTAAGGTTTAGGACCAGTTCTAACCTTAAAAGACAGCTTCCTCTAGCACAAGTAGCACTGGTACAGTGGCTCGTCTCTTCTTAGTAATACCTAGCTGTTCTATAGTATAACAGTAAAGTTAACCACTAATCAGTGTTGGTTACACAAGGTGATATCACATAGCTACGGTTCGTAGATAGTATAATGGTTGTTCTTCTTTTTAATAGGAATAAGAAAAGGGGTGAGGAACTTAAGGTTCCTCACCACGCTAGGGCCACATCAACACGTAATGGCAACATGCCTCGTTCCCAACAAGTTTAACCATCTATCTCTAGATAAAATGCAGTTAAGAGTTATATTTATATGCTTAATTGTTTATATAGAGCTTGCTAGAAGTCTGAAATGAACTGGCTTCTATAGTTAGATATTATTAAGTTAGGGAGTCCATGTAGCTTAAAGACGTATTTAATAAAACATTTAGCTACTAAGATAACATTAATTAAGTCTATAGGAATTATATATTGCATTTTTATAAGGCGGTTAACTACTACTATAATATTCATAAATCTATTACTACTAGGTAAATCTACTACAAAGTTAATTAAGATATCACACTATCTTTGCATTAGAATTAATAATGGTTAGAGTACTCCTTATTTCTTTATATAAGAAGTCTTTCCACAAATATATGTTCTGCATGCTTAAACGTATTTTCGCATATAGTTGTGCATTATAGGCCAGTAATATGCTCGTTGGACTATCTTATATATTTTTGCATAGCTAGGATGTCCCGCTACAGGAGAGTTATATACGAATTTAAGTATCTTAAATTATAAAGGTTCGGAATTCGGGACTACCATATTCTATTAATAGTATAGTTAATTGTTACGAATTTCGCATTTGGCAAGTGTAATATCTTTATACTATCATTTTCCTATTTAAATTGCTTCCATTATATCTGCTATCTATATGTTATTCTTATATTTATATTCTATTAGCTTATTAATTTCTATTTCCTATTTATTAATTTCTAATTTGTTTCTATTAAGTTCCGTATTTAAGAATATAGGATGTAGTTTCTTAAAATATTTAGGGGGTAATAGGATCTATAATTAATTTATAATCTATTTATCTAAAGCGTTTATAGGTAGGTTTTGTAATTGTTATATTAATATATTAGGCTTTTAATTAAGTTTGCCCGGTCAGTATATAATCTTAAAGTTAAATTATAAGAGGTATTCGGCCTAACGAATTTAGTGTTATATTAATTGCTTTATAGTTATAAAATACTATAGGTTCTTATAGTCCGTTAATACGCGTATTAGGAATAACGATCCTTTAAGTTCTAGATGCTATTATTTAAAGCATCTAATAATTACAAGTAGTTCCTTATTATATATCTCGTAGTTTGATTTGGTAGGGGCGAGCTTTTAAAAGAGAAAGGCTACTAGACACAGCTCACCGTTTTTATTATACTGCGATAATACTCCCCCTAGGGCATAATTAGACGAGTCTGTTTTAATAATATATTTAAGGTCAGGGTTAAAGTGAGTAAGAATTGGGGCAGTTATAAAGTGTTATTTTAAATTATTAAAAGCTTGTTTATATCTAGCAGTTTATTTAAATTTTACATTCTTCCTTGTTAAGTTTACTAATAGTTAGGCGATTTTTAAGAAGTAGTTAATAAATTAATAGTAGAAATTTGCAAATCCTAGAAATCCTTAAATGTCTTATACGTTACTAGGGCTTCCCTAGTTTATAATAGTAGCAACCTTCTTAGGGTCTATTTTAATTCCGTTACAGGATATAATTAGGCCTAGGTATATAACTTTAGATATATAGAACTTGTATTTCTTAATATCGCATTATAAACCCGCATCTCATAAATGTTTAAAGACTATTTGGACGTGTTTTTAATGCTTAGAAAGCGAAGATAAGTAGATTAAAATATTATTAATATACGCGGTAATAAATACATTAAGGAATTCACAAAGCGTATTATTAACATATTGCTGAAATGTACTAGGACTATTCTTTACACTAAACGGCATTACTAGGTATTTAAAGAGTCCCTATTATATATAAAAGGCTGTGTATTTCTCGTCTCCTTTTTAGACGCAAATTTAATTAAAGGTAGCGACTATATCAAGCTTTATAAAATATTATGCCTTTACTAGGTAGTTAAGCGTCTCTTAGATTAAGGGGATTGGATATTAGTTTTAAATTATAATTATATTTAGAGCTTAATAATTAATATAGAATCTTAAGCCTCCTCCTAGCTTTTTAATAAATAGTATAGGTAAGGTAAATAGAGATTAACTAGGGCGAATAAATCCTTTTTCTAGATACTTATTAAGGTATTATTACATTATAAGTAGTTCTTCCTATAATATACTATATAGCAGTCCGAACTTTGGTGTTATATTAGGTTTAAGTTCTATTTTAAAATCATATATATCCTAATATGGGGGTGGTTGGTCTGTGAATCTTTTCTTAAACTCGTTAATTAGATTGTGGTACTCTTTAGGCATAAGAGGTTAAGGGTTAATATATTACTTTAGTTCTAGTGCTTTTTTAATATCTTCCATAGTTATAGTAAAGATTTTGTGGTCTTATTTTCGTACTAACGAAATAAAAGGTACGGCTTATATTATATAAATTTTAAGAGGTTTTGGCGTAACGTCTTCGCATTCTTTACTACCATCGGTAGTTATAGCCGTATTGTTTTAGTTCGGGGTCCGTAGTAGGGGCAGTTTATATTATATTAAATTTAAATAATCTTATATATATTTATAGGGTTGGTGGTGTTTTAAGTAATAACTTCGGCAGTAGGTTATATGGAATTTTAGTGTTTCTTTAACCCAGCTAATTAAAGGGTTATGTTATTTTAGCCATCTATATCTAAGTATTATCTTATATTGCTTTAGGGGTGTTATAAATAAGGAAACGTATTTAAGGTATTTACCTATCCGCATTTTTACAAGAGCGTAGTGCGTTAATTCGCTATGTATTAAGGGTTTGCTGTTAAAGCCTTATAGGCCTTAGGGCTTATTAAGTTTCTTTAAATTTAGGCGTTAGGTTTTTGTGTAGTTTGTATTAATAAAGCTTATACTAGTGGCTCCGCTATTTATAAGAATTTATACCTCCTTCTATTTTCTAAGTATTTGAATTTTGCCAAGTATATTAAGGGAGTTATATTATATATTAGTACTAGAAGAGCCTAGACACTTATACTCTTCCACTTCTTATCCTAAGGCGCAACTTAGCCCTAGGACGATTCGTTTTCTAAGTTAGCTAAGGGTGAGATGCTTTATAATAACTAGGTATAATTTATGGAACAAGTATAGATTAAGGAGCGAGTACGGCTTAAAGAATAAGTGCGATTTAAGAAGTAGGTGCGATTTAAAGACTAGGAGGAACTATAGCGGACTTTTTTAAAAGGGTAAGTTCGGCAATTCCTTTAAATATATCCTTTTTTACTATATCCGAAGCATTCTCCGTTTATGGCTTAAGTTCTTCGTTTATTAGTTCCTAAGGGTATATAAGATTAAGTGGTATTAAGGTCCATAGGGTTATATATAGGACTTTTTAGGTTCGGAGAGGGATCGCGTTTTGGGGTATATATTGGTTTTGTAAAGTTTTAAATATAAGGTGTGGTCGGCTTTAGAGAACAAGTTTATTTATTATATTAAAGGTCCTTATTAATTTGTTAATATATTATAGCGAATTTAGGCAGGTCTTTTAGCAGTTCCCTACCTACTAACTAGGCTTTAATCTTATCTAAAATAGCTTATTAAAGAGCAGTAACTTTAGCGGCTTTATTCCAATCCAGTTTACTAATAAGGCCTAAAAATTTCAAAAAGAAGCTAGTAAATTCTTAGTTCCATTATTATAGGTTTTTAAGTTTAGTGATAGCTGTATATTTACAGCTAGCGTTATTATACGTTCGTTCTAGTAGGGAGATAAAGATTTTAAAATTAATAAAGGTGCTATTATGGAAGAATAGATCTATAGTTTATACAGCATTCTTGCTTAAATAAGATATTCTATAGCTAATTTTGCTAGCTTTAGTGGGGTATCAGTTATAGTTTATTAAGAGTTTAAGACAGAGCTTAGTTATAAAGGGACATAGGTTGTTTTAATTTCTATTAAACATTAGAGGATTAGGGAGCTTTTTAGATTTTATAACAGGTATTAAATTCATTATAGATATAGGTTAAGTTACTATTACTGGTTTAAAGTTCGCGTTTAAGGGGCTAGGTTTAGATACAGTTATATTAATTTTATTTATAGGCGGTGTTGGGGTCTCTAATATAAATGCTTAGACATTACGAAGTTCTTTATAGAGTGCTTCCATTAATTGCTAATGCTAGGCTTTTAGTGCAGCCCACTACTAAGCTAAGGCATCTGTAAAGGACTGTTGTATTATGGTTAACTATTCCCTAACTAGGGATATAATACTTATAGTTATTAAAGAGGATTTGGGTTCGTTTGCTATTTTAATAGTGGTTATTTTTTTTTAACGCAACGTAATGTAAGGGCGCGAAGAGGCTTTAGGGAAGATTTAAAGAAATAATATAAATTCTATCTAAATCTAAGGGTATATAGCTCTTAAAGAGAACAAGACGTTACGTAAAGAAGAGAAAGGAATAACCAGAGAATCTTATAATTAAATAGTTAGGGGTCTTGGTTAATGCGTACGCACATATGCACGCGGACAGACTTTAGTAGAATTCGATTAATCTGGCAGAACTTAGCAGAAGTTAATTAAGGCGTCAAGTTTATCTGTTAAGTATTTTACCGAGACATTCCTACTATAACTAGGCTAGTCCTGTTACAACTTAGTCTCTTTATATATTACTCCAACTTAGTACTATACCAACTTGGTTTACTATCGCACTTTACGCTATTAAGTATCCTTAATATTAACCTAACCTATAACCTAATTAATCTTTAGATTGTACTTCTGTAACTAAGGCATTCCTAGTATCGCCTCGTCCTATCCTAATAGTAGGATATTAAAAGATATTCTAACTGGTCTTTTTTTAATAGTTAACTAAATAGGTCCTATTTTAAGATTAATAATACCTCCTCTATAGGCTATCTAATCTCCTAAAATTGTTATAAGTGGATATAGGTATTCCTTTTGTCTATATAGTAACCCCATTCTTTCCACTGCTTTTAGTAATATGTGGTTCCTAGTTACTCTACTATCTACTAACACTTTAAACTGCTAATCTTGCTATTTAGCTTATAAATTTAGGTATTACCTTTAAATTTCTTTAAGGGTTTAAGGCTCTAATACTAGTTCCTTCTAGTCCTATACACCTCCCCTTTTCCTAACTATTGGCTACTAGATTTTGCCTATACTTAGTCCTTTTTAGGCCAATACTTAGTTCGTTTCTTTTCCTCTATATGCTATAAATAAGTGTTCTTTAGGCACTCCTACTACTGTTATCCACCTAGGCATTCTTCTGTAAGAAATCTTCCTAGTTAAAGTATTAAGTTCCCTTAACTTTGTACTTCTACTAGGTGCTATCTATATATATACTTAGTATTTCTAAACCGCTTTTCCTCTGGTGCCTAATATATCCTTACTAGGTACTTCTAGTTCTTATCTTTTAGTACTCTATATATATTGCACATATCATCCACACAAGCTATCTACGATAGTGTATAATATACTATATGTTTTGGGTTAACTTTTAGTTTATCTTTGTCCTTAAGTTTAAACCTATACCTAGTTAACCTAACTACTAGTATTTCTACTATAGGTACTAAGATTTGTTGTTTACTTCTCTAATCCCTAGATCCCTTTTCTAGGTTCCTTAATATTATAATTAATGCTCCCTTAATATAACTTATACGTTTCTCCGTAATAGGTTGGTTTTAAATAACTTTTTTATCTAGCTATATATAAAAGTCTTCCTATTTATTGTTGTGTTGTTGCCTATACCACTTTCTATACAACTGGTTTAGTGTATATGGTTTATCTATTAGAAAGTACCTTGTTATTACTGTATTGTAATATTCTTTAGTATATCTTTCTTCGAACCTAGTTAGAATATCTAAACCTTTTTCCTGTTCTAGTTCGTCTAACCACTTTGCCCTAGGTGTCCCTATACTTGGCCTATTAGTAACTCTTTATATAGGTGCTCTATCCCTTATATAACCTAGTATAGCTAACCTCTTATCTAGCTTTTACTCTTGCTATGTAATAATTCTTGTTCTAAACTTATCTATAGTTTCTTATTTCCTGCGTTTTATAGCTGGATCTTTGTAGTTGTTTTGCTTTTTAATCCTAGTATTAACTGTTTAATCTTTAGGCTAAACACCGCGTTTACCTAGGATTGCTAACATTCTTATTCATTCCCTAAACTTATAGCTCTTAAACTTGCGTCCTATACTTATTTATTTGTCTATAAATTAAGTCGCTGTTCTTTTCCATCAGTTTTTATCCGTTATAGGTTCTTAGGTGTGTTTTATCTCGTCTTAAGAATCTTAAGCTTCTTTTATCTCTTCTTGAGAATCTTAAGCCTGTGGCCTTTTACCTTTATTAAGTAATAAGCTAGTACTAGCAGTTATCTGCTTACTTAGTTTCTTTTAAATATTACTCCTATTATCTTATAAAGCGATGGAAATCGTATCCAACGGTATCGCAATACCCGTTACTAAACCTTATTCTGTAATGGTCTTAGTCTCTACTTCTATTTTAACTTCTTTAAGGTTTATATGCTTCCAGTAAGCTACCTTTATTACCTTTTTGTTAATAAATGCTTCGCCTATATTAAACTTATTATCTTTAATATCCAATCTATAAGCTAGTTTATTAGTTTCTCTAAACTTAGATAATAATAGCTCCTATAGCTAATAGCTTGCGCCATACTTGGCATCCTTATAAATTTGGTATACGTTGTTATAACAATACGCAAAACTATTAATTAAACACTCTTTTATTCCTTATAGTGCACCGTCGTCCCTCTATATATGTGTACTGTCTGCTGGCCTGGTTCCCTTTACCGCGTAGTTACTCTAACTACCTCTATAGTCTCTAGCAAAATGACCTTGTTTTCCGCAATTTATATAAGCCCTGTCTTTAAACCATTTTTCTTGTTATAGAGTCCGCCTAAACGTCTTCTGCTACTAAGATCCTTGGTTTAGCCTCTACTCCTAGGTCCTTTAATTACTTAATCCTTAACCTTTAGGTTTCTATAGTTTCTTTTCCCATCTTTAGGTTTCTTTAGTACCGCTTAGGTCTATTAGCTCTGCACCATTCCATAGTTTTTAACTCTATATTTGTCGTTGCGTACTCTACGCCTTATATAACTATAGAACTCTATCTTACCCTTTCTTAGCTTGTTCCCTTTAATAGATCCTATTATTAATCTTTATTAACTGGTCTATTAACTCCCTTAGAGTATCCGCATCTTTTATTAGAATAATTGCGTTTTAGACTTTAGCCTTAAGTCCCTATTTATATTATACTATAAGCGCCCTATTATTCCACTTAACCTATATAGCTAGTGTTTAAAACTATATTGTATACTTAATTACTAAAGTGCGTTATACTAAGTTCTAAAGCTTTTGTTCTACTATAGTTGTGGCCTTTAGGTCTCTAAATATCTGTATTAGTTATTCCGCGAACCCGTTCTAACTAGTAAATATATACCGTACGTCCTAGTTAGTAGTTGTTATGCCATTAGCCTATATCTCCATAAGATACGGTTTAAACCACTTAAGTGCCCTTTCTGTTAGAAATAACCCTATATAGGCTACTTAATCTAACAATATTGCTAACTTCGCTCCTTCTTATATTACTTTAAAGTGCATCTGCGTAAGGAACCCCTTAAGCTTTAACTTCTCTCCTAAGAACCGTTTAATTAAAGGTAGTTTAATTTTCGCTGCTCTAATTCCATTAATGTGTTCTTTAAGTATCCTACTATTATCTTATAAGTGATTAACTATTTCTTATAACTAACTTTGCGTAACTACTTAAGAATCTATATCTGCTATACTGGTGTCTCCTAGTCCTAAGGTTGTGGCTACCGTTAACGCCATCGTGACTAGTGCTTTAGGTGGCATGTTATTTAACCTTATTTAATACCATAATCTTAGTAGTAAATATATAACGGAACCTTATAGTAGGAACTACGGTAGGTTCTATTATTAGGCTAGGTATATAGGTAAAAATAAATTAACAACATAATAATAACTAGTGGAGTAGTTGCCTAACAGATTAACTCCAATTATATTCTAAGATTTACTATAAGGAGAGAACTATCTACGGTAGGGACTAAGGTCCTTTAAATATATAACCATACTCCTAAGAAATCCTCTCTTATATATAAGGTACGTGTTATACGTATTATACATAGACGTACACTACGTATACTCCGTATATTATATATAACATTATATGACTCGCTTACCATTCCTTGTTATATAGTTCCACCAGATCTATCCTAGACCGTACCTATATTAACTAACTAGCTTCCTGCGACTCTTCCCCAAGTAGTTGTAACATCGTACTTAAAGCGTCCGTAACACTATATAGAGAAGGAAGGGAGACGCGTAAGAGGCCAGCAAAGACAATAGTAAGGGAGAGAAAGGAGCTAAAGTAGAGTATAAAAAAGTACTAGAAAACCATCTACCGTAATACAATACTAATTAGACCAACGCTGGAGAGACAAATAGGAGTTAAAGGTATAAAGGCAGACTTAGACAAGGGGAACCTAAGCTATAGTATAGGTAATACTATAGGGGGTAAATACCTAAGGGCTCTAAGAGGGCCTAATAAAGGCAGAAAATACAATAGCAACACTCTTAAGGACAGGAATAATAGGACTAAAAGATTAGCTTTACTAGGTAGGTATCCTAGTAGGTAGCCTAAGGTGCGAATATAGCTAGCTAAGACAGACACTAAAATATGTAATACTATTATACCCCTTACGCACTAGCTAAGAAGTAATACTCTTAGCAGCTGGTATAGAAAACTATAATACACTACTCTTAATACAGAGAGGCCTTAAGGCGGCTACCCAGTAGCTTATTGGCCAAAATGTGCTAGACCAGTTCTGGGTTGCAAAAAAAATAGTAATAGAAGGCAAAGGGGCGAGTAATAGGCGCCCCCTAATAACTCTATAGGAGTAGAGTATAGTGTGTAATACTAGCGCGTCTATAGGTTTGTTACGGCAGCAGTAGTTCCTAAGGAGGTCAAAAAGTAAGGTAGTAGAGCACCACTAGTAACTTATAGGTGACTTATAAGCGAGCCCTAAAAGGTAGGGAGACGGATTACGGGGTTTTCTTAAATAGAGTTTTCTCCCTATATGTATATAAGGAGTAGTCCGCGTGGGCCTAACAGGGATCTGAATTGGACGTTAAGCAATAAATAATAATAAATATTCTTATTACTTTAAAAATATTAGAAAAGAATATCCTAATACCTTAAATACTATATATATAGTTTATTTAAGCGCGAACCGGAATGCTTTAAATATATTATAAAGAGTATCTGCTAAAGTAATAGCGTTATAAGTATTATTAATCTTGCTAGCAGAGAAATTAACTTAAGAATAGATCCTAGGAAAATATTAATATAATATATCTTAAATTATATAAGTATTTCTAAGCTAGCTATAAATTAGTAGTAATACTATATAGTTAATAAAAGAGAAACTAACTTTAGTAGATATAAAGTTACTAATTAAGAATAGAATTATATAAGCAGCCTCTATAGTTATTATAGTAATATATTTACGCTTATTCTCTAATAGAATCTTATTAGCCTTCCCTATATTATAAAGCCTAGTTAAAATATATTTATTATTATCCTAGAGAAAATATACCTCCTTAAGCTATATCTATTTATAGAAGCTTAACTTTAGTTTAGAGATAATTTCTTTAATACTATTATCTACTCTAAACTATAGGGATGGTAAAACTGCTAAAGTCTTACCTTTTACTTTTACTATAGAAAGAGGGAGTTAGAATCTACTATATATAATATTATAAAATAAAGGGTTAAGTAAATATATACTAGGTGCAAGTAGTATAGTTATTAAGTATATAGTAAGTCCGCGTAGTTCCTTATTAGAAGAATAGTTAAGGATATTATTATAAATATTCTATATACCGTCTTAAGGCAGATACTAGGTAAAGGCCTTAAAAATAATAATACTATTATTACTTATGCTTAATAGCTAGTAGCTAGCAAGCCTTTTATTAACGTTACTAAGCATCTTTATATAAGCGGAAGGGTTGGTTAAAGTAAAGGACAAAGAAGAGCTCTTAGGAGAGAATTTTAGAGGAAAAGGCATATAGAAAGCGAGTTTTATAAATAAATTCATTGGACGTGGGGATGCAGCGGAGAAGACAAGAGAAAAGTTTGGTGCTTATTGTGAAGCTGCGCGGGTCGCTAATCTATCCTTAGCGCCAAGGCCCGCTCCTGTTAATAACGGAGAACTTGCAACTTCTCTCTCTAACATGGTGCATTCACACATTCAGATGGGTAGGAAAAGGCTTGACTGCAATGCAACATCCGAGATGTCTTTCAGGAATGAGTTAGAATTGACCAACGCAGTCCGCGCAGGGAATAGTAGTCTGGTCCGACAAATCTTAGTCGAAAACCGTCTCAATCCTAAGATCGAGAACCAGACAAAACTCTCTGCACTCACTGAAGCAGCTAGGGAAGGCCATGACTCCATCGTGAAACTACTCCTCCAGCACCACCATATAAAATTTTTACTCTACGAAGTATTCTCCAATTTCACTTCCAGCACATCTCTTCCGACCCCGACTTTCTCAATCATGCTTAACACAGCCTCGCAGTTCTCCTCGGTCAGGACGGTTGAGGCCGGGAAGATCTTGCTATCCCGTCCGGCACTGCTCCAGTGTACCTTCATTTCTACAATGCTCGCCTTGGACTCCTCATCCTTCTTCTTGTACTTAGACATGAATTCCGAGCAGTTGGGCGATGCGGAGGATGCGGCGCTGGTGATGGCTTTGTTGAGGGCTTTGAGAGGCGTAGAGGGCGTTACCATGATGATTTCATGGCGAGTAGCACCATTTAGGGTGAAGAGGAGGGGAAAGGTAGACATAGTTGCGCAATGTATTAGCTAAAATTGTTGTAATCAAAGCTACCCAGAATTAGCGATAGGGCCTAATAGGATTCAGATAGAAGTGTCCTACCTATTGTTAACTCGCTTTCTCGTTAATGCACGTCAAATGTGTATATTGAAGCTGTATGTGAGGGTTTCCGGCTGCTCATACTGGAGCAGGCGGCTGTCAGGCTTATGTTGTGCGCAAAGCCCATGTACGTCACTGCGCGTCTGGCCTCAACACCAAACCCTGGTTTTTTGCAAGCTTAGATGATCGACGTTGACGGTTTGGCGCACGGGTGGCTGCATGCTCGTTAAGCTGAGACCACGCCCTCCGCCCTATGGAGAATTGTGCACTTCAAGAGTATTGTGGGTTCCTGCATGCTAGTCGCTTGGCTATGAGTAGCATTGTGGTGCATTAATGTCATTGGAGATTCTATTTCCTTAGGCCTCTTTGTAACCTCTCCGTGCAGCTGAGTAAGGAGCATAAAATTTAGCGTCGACCTCTCTATTCTTTGTTTCGGAGAAAACAATGTATTGTTGAAGTTGCAGCTGGCTATTTTAGGTCTTTGTCACATTCTCTAACTTAATTATTCCGAGTCCATCACAGGTTCCGGGTCTAAATATGACTTCGTTGTGTATACTCAACGAACGATTCATGGCATTGTGCGGAAGTCAGCCTGCAGTATATAAGTTATCAATTCTACTGGTTATTTAGTCTTATTGCAACTCAGTCAGCCTACTAAGCTTCACCTTTTGCATACAAACCTTAACAGAACTCTGGTAGTTCTGCACTGGTACTGTAAGCAAAATTCGAAGTACTACTAAGACAAGATAAGTACCACCACAACTCTCCATACTAACAAGGCAAAAATGTGCGTCTTTGGTGCTCAATTTTTCATGTGCGGTCACTTCGAACTGCTCACTGACGCAATTCATACGATCTTGTGTGGAAGAGCCTTGAGCGTCAACATGGTCCAATATAGGGATAAAGCACCGGCCGTGTGCTGGCCACTTCCAGAAGAGTTCGAGCAATACGTCGGCGAGCACATCGAGTACTACGTCTTCACGCAAGGTGCGTGCTCTGATCCAAGCTGTAGATTGCTGGAGCCCAATGTTAGACAGCAGACAGACTCGAGGGGCCGGTATGAATTTAGACACTGGGGTCTGGTGAACGATGTGTTTGGGATCATCCGTAAGTACGGGAATCAAGCGAAGGGGGCGATTCAGTCCATGCTGGCGAAACCTGATATGATCATGAAGATCCAGCATCCCGTCATCCGTCGCTTTTTAAATGAAGATATTCCCTGGGATCTCAAGCTCCGGCATCTCTTGCCCAAACTTGTTGAAGCAGACCAATTAGCGGGACGACTGAGGGTGTTCTTGGACAACGACGCACCTCGGTGCTTTTTCCATAATACCATCGACTTCATCATCTGGACTCTTGAAGGAGTGAAGAGCAAAGTCAATATGCTGCATGAGCTGCTTTGGCTGCTTCGAGAACCAGAGTTGGACCATGTTAGCATCGCTGAGATTGGTTCACGCTTTGAGTACTTCCCTCCGTCGGAGGCTTTATCGGCGTCCTCATCCCTCCTGACATCGCGTGAAGTATCTGAACTGGATCCTGCAGACTACCGTTCGCCGGTTCTACCTTCGGCTGGCAGTCAGTCTTCCTCCCCCATGCTGCCAACTTCGTGCACGGTCTCCGAATTCGACCCTGAAGACTACCTGTCGCCAGCTTTGCCTCGAGATGATAACCAAGACGCTCTCTTTCGGCATATCGAAATGGTTAATGCTCTTGACGCTAGGACTTCGAGACAGGCTCTAGAGGCTCCCGAAGAGGAGCTAATGGAGTGTTGGCTGGGCCAGCAACTACAAGAGGAAGCGAGCTCGGAACCACAGAACGCCTGCACACCAGGCCGATATCACAATCCCAGCCTCGCAATAAGGGCAGCCGCGGAAGAACACAGCTTGCCCAATTCAAGCATGGCTAAGAAAGTTGCATTTTTTGGCCCTGACAAGACACCCAGTCAGCTCTCTGACCCAGATCCCCTCACGCGAAGGGAGCGAGAGCGGCTGTTTGAATTTGACTTTGAGTTCCTGCCTTCCGGAACGTCGAGCCATGCGCGCGATTTGCCGCTAATATCGCCGACGGACGTTTTATAGAATGCTATGTTCTACGAAACCAGTATTGACCAAGGTGATTCAGAGGAGGCTCTTTGCAGAGACGACCCCTCTGAAGAGGGCGAATTCCGGATGCCGTAGTCAGCCGCCATGGGCGTGAGTGGCCTGTTCGCGTTACCTGGAACTGCATCCGCACCTAGGGCCGGGACGAGCGGTTCTGCACCACGAAGCCTGACGAAATTAAGCGGGGGTCCCTCACCCAGAGCCGTTCCCCGAAGACGGAGATATGCAGGAAGCTCCTAACCAGGCAATGCAGGATGCGCCTCTCCCCGAGTCTGACTATTTGACGACACGGAATGGGCCCTACAAACGCCCTGCCTTTTATCCAACGGTCCGCAATGTCAGGCCACGTACCAATGCTCAGGATGATTAGTGAACGCGTAAACTCATCTGCATCCTGGACACGTAAGAGTATGACGATGACCTTCCCTTGCCCCAGTTCTCTATCAAAGAGGATAATCACGAAGACCCTGAGAAGGGTATTCCACTACCACCTCTCGCCGAGGGCTCACGAAAAAGGTCAAGGCATGACCCCCAACTGACAATTCGCAATGGTTGGCGCCGCACTGACGACAGCAATGTGATAAAGTATTCGTGCAACTTACGGCTGAGAAGTTCATAAGTAATTACCATAAGAAAGTGGAAATTCCGCGCTTCTAGTTTACACCCAGTTAGTGGGACTAAGACCAACAGGTCAGGTAAGTAAGCTAGCGAGTGTTTGGAGCTAGGTGAATCGTTCCTTTCTGATATCTGAATTTCTTTGATATTTAGAGTTTTGGGAGTTTAGAAGTTTGGATTTAACTTTTTTGAGGAAAGGGTAAGTGACCCTATCGCACTAGATATGGCAGTAAAGATGGTCAGAAAATTGAAGAAAAAAAAGGGGGGGTTAGTCTCAATAGGCGACTTCGTCTGATTACAAAACTTAACTATAAGTAATAATTAAGTGACTTTGAAAGATTTGTGATACAATTGAATGCACATAGTAGACATTGTAACGCATTATGATGTAAGAATATAAGATCGATAGACTTGACGTGTTCCTAAATGACGGTTTCCGTAAGAACTTTATACCCAAGTGAAATACCTGGAGCCAATACTGTACCAGATGCATTTATTGCACTGTTCATGCTAATAAAAGATCCTTAACCACAAAGTGATTGTGGTGCACCGTCTTTGGGTCTTGGCGTACGTCTTCTTTGTTGTGTCTCAATGTCACTGCATAGAGTTCCTCAAAGAGGACTAAGGGAACGAGTGTCCATTTATTGCTCTACTTACAGACCCTACGGGTACAGCTGCTATGGAGACAACTTCGTTCAGAGACTCGATACACGGTGTGAATGTGATCCAGACGTTGGGGGAAGAGCGGGGTTGATTACCCAGACAATAGGAATACCTCAATTGGGTGTGCTGGGGTTGAAACGAATGACAACGCAGTGCTCCGGGGAAATGCTAGGGGACTCGACTATGCGCGCTTGACGATTGATGAGTGGTTGATGACGACCAAAAACAAAACAAGAGGAAAGTTCCCGAACCATGACCAAGACCAGCGATATCCTCAAGAGCATGATACCAGCACAAACTCATTATTCAAGGTTAAACTTCGCAGATCATCCCCGCGCATGAATAATGACGGCAGGCGACTGAGCTGTCAAGCCTGAATGAAGAGAATTGGACATTATAAGACGGTATCAAGAAGCACGAGATGGAACAACGGTCATTATAACCCGGAGGATTACCTGAAGAAACTTCAGCAGGGTCGTGGCAAAGAAGCCAAGGATGAGAAAGCAAAAGAAAGCGAGAACAAGGACGGCCCACCCCGTCATGTCCAGAAGCTATGCTCCGTTGACACTAGCCTTACCGTCTCCACGAGCATTTTGAGTAGCCTTCGGATTTGGAGCGGGCGCTTGGTTGTTAACGTAGTTGCCGTTCGGGCCAGCGGCGGCATGAGGGGCGGGAGCCTGGGATGGAGTGTCATCGAACTCATCATCGTAATACTCCTCTCCTTGGTTGTCTAGCTGACCGTTATCAAGCGGTTGGTCATACTTCTGATTCGAGGGTGGATTTTGTGTTTGCTGGTTCGCATTCCCGTTATTTTTTGCCGCAGCTTTTCCACCCTTCTTTCCCTTTCGGCCTTTCATCCTCGCTTTCTCCAACAATCGCCGCTTTTCAGCCATCCGCTTTCGCTCTTTTCTATCTTTGATCTCATACTGTCGAACCAAAGCTTCGGGAGGTGAACCAAAGATACTTTCGTACTCGCAGAATTCACATATCCATATATCCTCTCTATTGGGAGGATGGTGGAAATTAGTGTACTCCTGCTGAAGGCGACGTTGACGAGCGGCAAGAGCATACTCTCTACCTGGCTTACGTCTAGGCTTCTTGGGCTGCTGTGCTCCCTGCTGGGCGTTCTGACCTTGCTGCTGGACCGGTTTTTGGCCCGCGGCCCCGGCCTGCTGTGTCCCGTTCATATTTGGGCTCGTCTGCGTGCCCTGAGTTGCGACATTACGTCGGACGTGGTGTGAAGGAGGTACGGGTATCTGATTTGGGGGTGGCCCCGTGGACGTATTGGATGTAGAGTGCCATGCTCTGTCCGCCTGAGAGCCGGGGGGGAGTGCTGGGAAAGACCCATTTTGTCCAGGCCAGACCATCTTGTTTGCCGAGTCTGACCCGCAGGTGAATGTGAATTGCGTTTTCTGGGGAGTAGTTTTCTGAGCTTGTTGTTGGAGCAAGCTCACATTCTCATTCCCTACCTGAGATTGTTCTGCCTGTGCATTTGCAATAGCTGTAGAGATGATGCCGCCCTGGTCAGGTGGGGGGCCTAGGAGCTCTTAGTTAGCTATGTCTCAATCAATTCCAGTACCAATAAGCGTGCCTTTGTTGTTCGCGCCGCCCCCATTGTAGTCACGCTTAGAGCCACCAATTTTTGCAGCATTCACGGCATTTGTGGAAGTTCCCAGCACTCGTCGCTCACTTGATGTCCTTCCAGAAGACCTCGCGTACCGACCCCGCCCAGCCCCCGATATTCCCGTACCTGAAGATGTAGTCTGCATTGCAGAAGACCCTGAACCGTAGTAATGTCCCACTCCACCTTCGCCGTCCTCGTGTGCAGATACATCCCGCGGATGAGAAGATATACCCATGCTTGCCATCTCCGCCGAGAGGTTGGTGTGGTGTGTATTTACACTGCCCATATTTGGTATCTTCCGTTTTTTCTTGTTGTTTGTATTCTCAAAGGATTCGTAACCGTCTGCGGATGATGATGTTGAACTTGGTTTCGAAAAATTATTTCCTATCTCGCCTGCTGCCTTCGCGCCAATAAGATTCCGTGTATATTGTAATAAACTCGGCGAAGATTGAAGCGCGGCAGCTCGCTCGTCCTCTTCCTCGTCACTTTCCAACTCCGAGTGGTCTCCTCCACAGTTGCAAGTATGTTCGTGTTCACCTCGCTGCTGCCGGCTAGCAATGTTTGCGGCTTTTTCGATCTGACTGTAAGGAAAGCTGAAAAGTGGAGCGGAGCTTGGTGGGGCAGGAGGGTATACTATTGATTCGGCCTGTTCGGGTGAGAGTCGAGCTCGAAGACGTCGTTTTGGGAGAGGGCGAATGGGTCGGTCGGGGTACATGGGTGAGGTGGTGTCGGGCGAATGTCGAAGGGGCGACGAGCGAGGCCACTCATAACCTACCCAAGTGAGTGCACTAGTTAGTATATATCCTAGAAGTCGATATATGTCCTGGTGGAGCATGTTGTGTTGTTGTGGTGGTTCGGAGGTGGAAAGAAGAACTTCGGTTTGGTGGTGGGAGAGTGTTTTGGAGACGAATACGCACCAGCAGTAGCTGCTGCCATATCTGTACAATAATATCCAGAAAGTCCCAGCGGACAGTATTCCAACAGTGATGTATTCCAATGCGTGTGGCGGCTTTAAGAGTCACGGTCTATCGATCTCTAGACAGTCAAGCCGGTCAGCGGAGTGCGTCGATGTAGCAAAAGTTCTCACGGACTAACTAACAAGTAATGTATTGTAACAGTAATTCCGGAAGCAGCGCTTAGAACGGTGTACGGGTCAAGGGCAGTCAATGGGAAGGAAATGGCTGTCGGGTAGGTGGGTTGGTGTAGGTGCATGCGTTCTCAAAAACGAGCGATTACACATTCGCCAACTGCCGAGCCACACGTACGCAGTGTGATGTGTTCCTCTATGCCGACCAAAGGCCCCACGACTGCAGGCGAGCAGATGTATATGAAACAAGGCGCGTACAACGGGCGACGATATCAAGCTGTATGGGTAGGATGGTGGGTTGAGGGAGATGTTGACGCTGGTGCCATGCCGGCCTTCTAGAAGACTTGATGGGAGGCGCTAATATTAAAAGGGGATTGGTAATATCTCCTCCTTTCCTTCACAAAAAGTCGCAATGGCCTGTGAGATTACTGTCCTTCTTTCAATTTTATCTGCAAAAAGCAAATGGTCGCTGCTTTCTCTGACCCTGCAGCCGCTTGGCCAAGCTCTCGGGCACGGGTACATCCTGCATTTTTGAAGCTGGACCCATGATGAAGTCTCCCACTTGCGCCACCTTTAAAACATAAGGCGATCAATCTATGATCTCTAACACCAAACAGTGATAGCTGTAATCTGCCAAAATTATTAATCAAGGAAAGTCTATTTGTCCAAAAGAAGTACACTCAATTATTTAATTTTCTTCGTCTCACAGCCATTACAATAGATTTGTAATACAGCCACTCTTAGTCGGTATGAGAATTCTTTTTGAAAATTTCTCACTTAGTGTCCTTTGATGGTTGAAATAATCCGTATGTCCCAATAACGTATTAACTACTCGGTAAGTATGATAAATCCTGCCAATAGATCCTATCTAAGCTCTAGAGCGTCCAAGGGTAACAGGTTTGACGACGAAGATTCTCATATCAACTGAAGTGTCAAGTGCACAATGTACACGTATTGCATCTCTCATTTATGATTTCACCTTCGCGCATCGGAATGGGGCCATTATAGTCGTAGTAGATTCTCATAAGATAAATGGATGTCTTTTTTAATTCCTCAATCATATTTGAACGTTGATTCGAGGTAGTCTCTAGGGCAAAACGAAGGAGCGATTTTGGAAGACACGGCTTTGTTCCAGCTTAAATCAGCAGAGTATCTTAAACAGCTAACATAGTATCGTTAATTTCACAAAAGAACCTTATGCCGCAAAATCAGACCAAATTGATGCCTTCGGAATACCAGCATGCCAAGCCTCCGGAGTGGATCATTGCCTTCCGAGATTCGGAGACCGATCACATCCCCGCATCCCAGGCAGGAGAATACACTTTTATCTGTTCACAATGGACCACAGTCGGGATCCTTGCCCTTGGGTGGCCTTGAGCGACTTTGGTGGTGCTTTCTGTATGGGTGTATACCTCCCGTTTCTACTGCACTGATCGTCCAACGCTAACTTGTCCCTTCGTCAGGCAATCGGAGGGGTAGTATGGCAGTGTGTACTACTCCTCCTAATATCCCGACCATATTAACCAAACTAATGAAAATATTTTCTGTTTAGTGGCGTGAAGGGTTTCCGGTAATCCTTGAGTTACAGCTTTTCAAAGAACCCAAATATACTGAAGTCCCATTAGAAATAGTCCTTATGGAGAACGTCGAATAGGCGCAATCACGGCAGTGAAAGCCCGGGCTCCTGTGCTAGGAGGAAATTTTGGAGTTTGGGGAGGATTGTTTTCCACATTCGATTGCGCAGTGAAAGGGGTCAGGTAAATACCGTTCAATTGAGCTTCTCAGGATCTCACCCCACTCCTTCATTAAATCGTGCTCATACCTGGTATAGGAAGAAAGAAGATCCTTGGAACGCCATAATTGCGGGCTTCCTCACTGGTACTACTGCCCCTTCCCTACCTCGTCTTACCACCCCTTTTTTCAGCAATATGTTTTTCTCCGAATACAAGACATGGTTAGAAAGCGTACGCTAATATAATAATGTCAGGCGGTTCGCTTGCTGTCCGTGGAGGTGCAAGGGCCATGAGGAATGGAGCGATTGGCTGCGCAATACTTCTCGCTGTTATCGAGGGCGTTGGAATCGGGTTCCAGCGGATGATGGCTGAAAATACACGATTAGAGCCACCACCTCCTCCTCCACAGGCAAACACTGCGATCGCGTAGCTGCCTAAAATTATGGATAAGAGTGAGCTCTCACCCGATATTAGACGCTTCCGTTCTCTCCACGATCGAGTTTCGCGGATTCTGTGCTCAGAGTTGTTTCCATTATATTACCGTACTCTATTGGCCCAGTTTGCGAAGCATGGAGCACGGTGTTATGGTGTTTTGGTTTCATTTTGTATTATTCAGATACTCTGGTGTCCTAAGAAGGTGATTATACCAGATCTTCGCCATCTGTGTCGTGGAAACTACGCTCAATATCACCGACTGCAATAGATATAGCATACGTGTTATTTTCGTTGGACACTATAGCTTCCTAGGTTGGTGTTTTCGCGAGAGACTCAAGATCCCAGGAATATTATCCTTACAATGCTATCCAAATACCGTCCTACCTAAATTTGTATTAATAGACTGCTTTCGTGATCTTGAATACTTTCACTGATATCGACGCAATAAATCCGTAGCAGTATTTAATAGCATTACAGGGTTAACTCATCCGGCCCGAATATCTAAAAATATCCCTTGAACGGTCAAGTCCTACGAGAGTTGCACCGTGCGCGAACACTAGAATCAAAAGTACGCGTATGATCACGGAGCCTCGATCCTATTAATTCTATTGGCTAGCTCTTATCGATAACCGTAGGACACATTTCACCGTTGGAAGGGATAAACTAAACGGAGGCTATTTAGCATTGAGTGCTGTGTCGATCACCCGCTCTTTGGCCTCGTGACAATTCGTGCCATACCTTTAGCGCGAAGTGACGTGATAGGCTTCTCGGTTCCACATCGGCCGGTTTAGATAATGGACGCAAAACGAATGTTTATCATTCAAAATCAGTTATCAAATTTTCCATCTAACCCCTTCCTAGACATTATTCTAGTTTAACCTCATCAGTAGCTACTTGACCCATTAATTCGCGTCCAATGATTATCGATAAGAACTAGCCAATCAATCGTGCTGAATTTAACTCCCGTTCTGAATATAAAGCTTTTGATTTTATAGTAATTTGATATACACGCCTAATTTTGGGAGTTAAGTCGCTCTATATAAGGTTGCCAGCACTTGTCCTTCCTATAGAACCGTATTTTGCATTGTAGTAGGTAATTAATTGGTAGAATCTAAACTGATGTTCGCGCATGGACCACTTACTCTTTGGACGCTGACGGGTCAAGGGATAAGATAGTCACTAAATAATAGACAAATACGAAAGGTAGCAACACCATGAAACTTTACCTACCAGATATTAGAAGGTTATCTGAAGGACTAGTGGAAAATTCTTAGCATCATCTTGCTGCAAGCCTCGAGTAGGAAAGACTGTAAATTTAATAACTGCATAGATTTCGCTTTAGATTATCCCTTTCAAGGTTCTCTTAATATGAAAATGGAGCTATCCAAGGAGAGGATTGAAGATTTCATCATCTCCGGAAGTACACGCTAGAATCGTTTAATATTCCCTAGCAATCAGGAATTTTTACTCTGTTCAGTCCTCATTTGCCCTAGGGCCGTGCTCTCCGAACCTCATTGACAAGACCACAGCTTCAACAGATACAGTAAAGCTCTACTGAAATTCATATAATAGACTCTCTTACATACCTTCAAGGATATTAAATTTCCAGCCTTCTCAACATTATATTAAGACTGTTTCTTAAACTCCAGCACTCCCATTCACACATTATCTCTCAAGCCAACTTCACCACGGAGACGTGCCTGACCATTCACATTCCTCACGGTGACGTGACCCCCTTCGCTCACTTGGTCTTAGTATAAACAAACAATTCCCCTTCATCTATATCCCGCCGCCTCATCCCTCCCAAATCCCGTCAACCTTTCACACTTCAACATCATGGAGCAACCCGAAGATGTCGAAGTCGCTCTCGCACACGACCGCGAGCACCGATTTCATTCCAGCGTTCTCTGCCGCTACTCGACACTCTTCAAACGCCTCCTCACGCAAGAAAACGCAGCACGCCTCTCTACCCGCGCTAAATCGCAAGGCGTCACGACGCGATTCCGAATCGAGCTGCACGAACTTCCCCCGGCCGGTGGGAACGTCGGAAAACTCTGCCTAATGGCGAGTACATCCCACGAACCCCTAAAGACATTTTTCCCTGACCGCCACTAGGAGCTCGATTCCATGGCCCGCGTGATGGCGGACTCAGCCTACGGCCCGATGCTCCCACTAAACGAGAACGGGAAAGTCCCTCTGAAGCTCTTCGAGCACTACGAGAACATATTCGGTGCCTACTACGGCAACGACATCATTATCAATGACGTCACCATTGCAACCGCACTCGAAGATGCCGTCGGACTAATCGAAGTCGCCGAATACCTCGGCTCAACGGCCATCATTGCAAAATCCATTGACATCGCGCTGTTCAAGCAAGGCCAGGTGCTGTTCCGCTCGATTGCATCAAAGCCAGATGCCTGGGTCGATCTGGCGTATCGCATTAAGTCCGAGCTGATCTTCAAGGAGTCCGTCATCCATCTCGTCGGGCAGTGGAACGGGCTCGGCGACGAGATCAAGCGGCATATGCCCACCGAAGTCAGGAAAGTATGCGAGAAACACCACAAACGGCTGCGGGAGCGCTGCAAATTGGTGGAGATGAAGGTCGCAGCGATATATCCATCCGGTATCGAGCGGACGGAGCCGAGCCAGATACGCCGCGAGAATTACGCCAACGATGTCATGATTTGGATTTCGCTGTCCTTCTTCCGCCACTGGTTTGCGCAGGCCATCATCGCTGGTCGCGGCTACTTAGAGAAGGATGGTGGGTACGCGCTGTACAAACAGTTGGCCGCAGGTGGCGACAAGTACATGAATAAGCTTATCATGAATGGATTTCACGCGCGCTTTGCCATGACCAAGAAGGGGCAAAACGTCATTGAGAATCACCTGCTGGAGATCAAAGAGTGTATCAGGCAATGTGTTGCCCAGAGTGGAATTATGGAGACTGAGAGCCAGCTCGACACTCACAAGTACGAGCCGACATATCTTACTAGCGTGAAGATTGAAAAGGGCGATTATCCGTGGATTGGAGATACCAAAATCGCCAGGGTCGTGTCCAAGCGTGCGAGAGATGCAGAAGAAACAGATGAGGAGGAAGTAGAAGTAGAATTGGACTCGGACCCGGACTACGAGGACTTAAGCGGGCCTACTAAGCGCATAAGGGGAGCATGAGGAGAAACCGAGGGACGAAGGCTGAAGACACTCACAAAGGTGGCATCTATCCTAAATGAGGGGATAGAATGCTGTCCCTAGTAAAAGTAGAGTCTACACAACTCTTTTATTTCATGGCTGTTTGAACACCTTCAAGGCTTATAAACACATGGACTGGGGTTCTGGCGTTTCTGGAGCTAATTGCTTGATGGAATTTGCACACATTTGAACCAGCTCCAAAACGGAGAGCGGGCACCTCTAATGGTAATTTTGTACAATAGTTATAAGAAGGCACTAACTTCTGACCCAAACTCCTCGATATCTCGGTGCTTCTGATTTCGACCTCGCCTTTACAGAACCTCCAAACTAGTCATCGTACCCCTCGGGTATCTGCCGCGGACCTTTAGGTACTGCAAAAAAATAGTAAGTTACCTTCAGGATGTCTTTCGTGGGGCTCCGGAAGAGGGATAATGAGAGGGAACATACTCGGGTATGTCAGTGGGATCTTCGGCCTTGGTCCGTCTCCAAAGTATCTTCGAATCGGTGGCGCAGCCAATATTGTGACAGGCCCCATTGAGCCGATAACGATCGAGTAGAAGATGGCGGGTTTCTCATGGGAAGCCCACCGCATATAGCGAATTGGCTGGCGGAAGAAGTACGGAGCAGACGACATGCTGAATGATGGGGAAATGCCGATTCGTGGAGGAGATTATGATGAATTTTTCGGCACTTGCTGACAGCCTGGAAGCAATTGACGTGTTGCGCGGCCGAATCGAAGCTCCCTCGAGCTGTCTTGTAGTGGTGGGTTCACTCGAGATTGACTGTCTTCAGACGCCGGAAGACGCGATTCTCCGGCAACCAACTCTTGGCAAAAGCATACGTCTCCTTCGAGCTAACTCAAGAGCCTGCTTCAGCAACTGGCGACAATTGTTCACGGCAGCCTCCAACATGCGCTGGTTATTTTCTTTTCTTCTACTAGCACTGCTGGGAGTGGTGCAGGCGTTAAGCTCCAGCGGAAACCGGTTACTGGTTGTACTCGAGGAATTGGCTGAGAAGGACCAGTATTCAGAATTTTGGGAAGACCTTCAATGTGGGCAGCTTCAATCATCAACCCTGCCTCGCAATAAAGAATATTTAGATATGAAGATTACTAATATTACATTCCTGCAGCTCGGGGATTCCACCTAACATTCGAATCACCAAAGAATGAAAAGCTCTCCGTTTTCAAGCACGGCGAGCGGGCTTACGACAACCTTATCCTCTTTCCCCCTAAATCAAAAGGCTTCGGGCCATCTTTGACACCAAATATTCTCCTCGATTTTCTCAAGAAGGACGGAAACATCCTCCTAACTCTATCTGCCGATCACCCGACTCCAAGCGCTATCATCTCCCTGCTCTTGGAGCTTGACATCCACCTCCCTAGCGACCGTAACGCCTTGGTTGTTGACCACTTCAATTATGACAGTGCCTCCGCTCCCGAGAAGCATGATGTGCTGCTCGTATCTCCTCCGAAATCCATTCGGTCAGACCTGAGAAACTACTTTGCTGGAGAGGGCTCAATTGCTGTGCCTCGCGCAGTGGGACAAACCCTTGGAAATGCCAGTCCACTCCTGGTGCCTATTCTCCGCGCCCCTAGCACCGCTTACAGTTACAACCCGAAGGACGAGGGTGATGCCGCAGAGGATCCTTTTGCTGTAGGTGAACAGCTTTCGCTCGTCTCCGCCATGCAAGCCCGCAACTCTGCGCGACTTACAGTTCTCGGGTCCGTGGAGATGCTGCAGAATGAGTGGTTCAATGCCAAAGTTAGCTCTGCAGGGAAACAAGCCAAGACTGCGAACAAGGAGTTCGCCAAGAAACTGTCAGGTTGGGCCTTCAAGGAGTTGGGTGTGCTTAAAGTTGGGAAATTTCAGCATTATTTGGATGAAGGCAATATCAAGAAAGTAGCGAATGGGAGCTCGGTCAGCGTGTCAGAGCAGAACCCCAAGATCTATCGCATTAAGAACGATGTGGTATGTTGTCCCATCTCTTACGCAATATCGAGAACTTACTGACAGGCAACAATAGTCCTTCACCATCGAGATCTCAGAATATGAAATTGATCACCTCCACCCCTTCACGCCTCCAAAGGGCGACAAAGTCCAACTAGAATTCACTATGCTCTCTCCTTTCCACCGTCTCAACCTCGAACCCGTTGGCTATACCGCCAACAGCACCATCTTCGGCACATCTTTTACCCTGCCTGACCAACACGGTATCTTCAACTTTCGCGTCAACTACAAACGTCCTTTCCTCACCACAGTGGATGAGAAGCGGGAAGTCACCGTGAGACACTTCGCGCACGATGAGTGGCCCAGGAGTTGGAAGATTAGTGGTGCGTGGGTATGGATTGCAGGTATCTGGGTCACGGTTGCGGGATGGATTGCATTCGTCGCGATTTGGCTCTACAGCGAGGCGGCGGACAAGAAGGGCTTGAAGAAGACGCAGTGATTGCGTGGTTGAATATGTGTCTGCATACAACTTCAATTTTGGTCATAGGGTATCCCTTAGCACGTTAGGGTCCGTAGACGAAGTGGCCCGTGCGCGAACACCAGTCACTGAGCCTTGATCTTATTGATTCTATTGGTTAGCTTTTATCGATAACCTACGGACCCGAATCAACGTGCTAAGGGATAGGACTGTATTATGGAATGCAAGAAAAAGTTCCTTGAAGATTTTGATGCATGATTTTTGATAAGCCTCTATTCCTTCGCAAGTCTTTTTGCCTTGTCTTCGTGTTAATGTGAGGGATTCGCACTGTGAAACACAATTGGGCCGCTAGTCCGCCTTTCTTCGCCGGCGGAAGAATCCTACAGGAAGCCGAACAGCCTTGTCTAAGCCAAAGATGGCAGCGTGCATACATTGAATTAAAGTGTCCCATGTCAAACGCGCTGGTCGAACAGTTTTGGTGCAATCTCTGCCTTTCGCTAAGAAGCGAGGTTCGGAAAACCGGGCCAACGTTAAGACCGAAGTCGCACGATTCCAGGGTGGTTCGTATTTAGATCCTATTTCCTCCATCGCCCCCATCTTCTTCCATCACACTCCTATCCCAACCAATGAGGGCAATGGGGTTGATGTGGGCGGCTCGTAGCGACAGTGTTGCATGCCTCGGGTAGTCGTCTTTCCGCAGACTTTAGCTGAAAGCGTCTTGGCGCAGCGTATGGTCTTCGTTTCGACATGTCCGTTCTAAGCGATGTTGCCTTATATCATGACTCCCCAGTCTGACACCATGGAGACAACCTTGCCGTCCGTTTCAGCTTTCTTTCAACTTCAGCTTTGGTTTTCCCACTGTATCCAGCAGTAGAATCCCCCTTGTTGCCCCACACTTTCTTTCCTTGTAGTGGAGTCAGTTTCTTTCCCTTAATATTCCTTCAGCCTCTTCCCGCCTTTCCGTTTATAAATAAATCGCTATAAGTATATACGACGGCACATATCCATTCTTCCATCAGATATTTTCAGAATTCCCTAGCAATTTTTCCGTGGCGACATCTAGAGACTTGGTACCCAAAATGGCATCAATCGCGTACGCACTTATAGAGCGCAGCTACAAAGCCGACAAGAATTTCCGCGAGCACTGCACGCTCGAGACATGTCCTCTCGGTCTTTCATACTGGGCATATCGGCCGTCACTAGCAGCCAATAGCTTCTTCCTTGCCATCTTCGGCCTGTCCACGTCCCTCTTCCTAGTCCAGGCCGTTCTGTCCAAACGTTTCCTCGGTTTCACAATCGCCATGGTGAGCGGCTGCGCGCTGGAAGTGATAGGATACGTAGGCAGGATCATGAGCTACTACAATCCCTTTAGCGAAGTTAGTATAACGTCACCTACTGCACTACTCCTCTGTCATCGCATCCCCAACCCTCCTTCCAAGCCGCCCTCTTATCTCCTCCCTCAATTAACCCACCGCACAGAACGGCTTCCTAATGCAAATCGTCTGCCTCACCATCGCGCCCGCCTTCCTCGCTGCCGGGATCTACCTCTGCCTATCCCGCATCGTGATCACCTTCGGCCCCGAAAACTCACGCATCAAGCCGCTCTCCTACCCGCGCATCTTCATCCCCTGCGACTTCCTCTCCCTAATGCTGCAAGCCGCCGGCGGCGGCATTGCCTCAGCCGCCTCGCACCAAGACAAAAACCCCGTCGTCGGCGACAACATCATGGTCGCGGGGCTGTCGGTGCAGGTGGTCACGCTGTTCATCTTCATCTGCCTCACAACCGACTTTGCGATCCGCACGACGCGGCGCGTGCGCGAGCTGGGCAAGGAGCACGCGCTGGACCCGACGCACGCGCGGCTGAGGGCCAGCTGGGCCTTCAAGGGCTTCCTGGTCGCGCTGGCGTTCGCGACGCTGTGTATTTTCACGCGGAGCGTGTACCGTGTGGCTGAGCTGAGTGAGGGCTGGAATGGGCATTTGATTAAAACGCAGAAGTACTTCATTGGGCTCGAGGGCGCGATCGTCGGCGCGGCCGTGCTGGCGCTGAATGCGTTTCATCCTGGGCTGTGCTTTAGGGAGGGTTATGAGGAGAGGAGGGGGTGGGGTTTTGGAGGGAGGAAGAAGCAGGTTGGGAAGGCTAACGAGGCAGGCAAGGCGCCGGTGGTGGGCCAGGTGGGGAAGATATAGGGCAGGATGGAGTGTTGGGTGCGGGTATGTGGGCATAAAGGGATATATAGATGGGCTTTTGGCGCTCAAGGGGCGGTTTCCTACGATTAGATGGTACATCCATCAGCGGCTTTTTAGATAATTTCATGACATCCAGAGAGTGAGCTTTTATATTAGTAAAAATGCGGGCGGCAAAAATGTGCATATAAATTAACAGGAGACGGCCTTGGCGCCAAGGTTAGATTAGAGACCTGCGCAGCTTTATAATAAGCATTAAACTTTCCTCTTGCCTTCTCTGCTGCATCCCCACGTCCAACGAATTTATTTATAAAACTCGCTTTCTATATACCTTCTCCTCTAAAACTTTCTCCTAAGAGCTCTTCTCTATTCTCCGCTCTAACTAACCCTGTTACTTATATAAAGATACTTAGTAATATTAATAAAAGGCTTACTAGCTACCAGCTATTAAGTATAAGTAATAATAGTATTATTATTCTTAAAGCCTTTACCTAGTATCTTCCTTAAGACAGTATATAAAATATTTATAATAATATCCTTAACCGTTCTTCTAATAAGAAACTACGCGGACTTACTATATACTTAATATTATTATTATTATTTATTGCTTAATGTCTGATTTGGATCCCTGTTAGGCCTACGCGGACTACTCCTTATATACATATAGGGAGAAAACTCTATTTAAGAAAACCCTATAATCCATCTCCCTGCCTTTTTAGGACTCGCTTGCAAGTCGCCTACAAGTTACTAGTAGTGCTCTACTACCTTACTTTTTAACCTCCTTGGGAACCACTGCTGCTGTAATAAGTCTATAGACGCGCTAGTATTACAAACTTTACTCTACTCCTATAGAGTTATTAGGGGGCGCCTATTAGTCGCCCCTTTGCCTTCTATTATTATTTCCCTTGCAACCTAGAACTGGTCTAGTATATTTTAGCTAATAAGCTACCGGGTAGCCACCTTAAGGCCTTTCTATATTAAGAGTAGTATATTATAGTTTTCTATGCCAGCTGCTAAGAGCATTGCTTCTTAGCCAGTGTATAAGGGGCATAATAGTATTACGTATTTTAGTGTCTGTTTTAGCCAGCTATATTTACACCTTAGGCTACCTACTAGAATACCTACCTAGTAAAGCTAATCTTTTAGTCCTATTACTTCTGTCCTTAGAAGTGTTGCTATTGTATTTTCTGCCTTTATTAGGCCCTTTTAGAGCCCTTAGGTATTTACCCCCTATAGCGTTAACTATACTATGGCTTAGGTTCCTCTTACCTAAGTCTACTATATATTTAACTCCCATGCGTCTTTCTAGCGACGGTCTAACCAGTATTATATTACGGTAGATGGTTTTCTAGTATTCTTTTATACTCTACTTTAGCTCCTTTCTCTCTTTTACTATTATCTTTGCTGGCCTTTTACGCGTCTCCCTTCCTTCTCTATATAGGCCTGGGCCCTAATGCTGTACTATTCTTCTTCTGCTTTCTCTACCTGTTTTCCTAATATATCTTCCCTACTTTAGGGTTGTTGGTTTCTTCTCCTATAGGGCACCCTAGGGTCCCTCTATAGTTTATTTAGGCGTGTCTTAATATACTTTATAATATTAGAGTTGCGTTCCTTTTACACCCTTTATATTGCATCGGCTTTAATATATAGTTATAGAGGAGGAATATTAGCTTCCTTCTTAAGCAGTACTGTGGCCGTTTGCTTATACCCACCTATTATACTCTAGATGTAACGGAACCTTATAGCAGGAACTACAGTGGGTCCTATTATTAGGCTGGGTATATAGGTAAGAACAAATCAACAATATAACAACAACTAGTGGAGTGGTTGCCCAATAGAGTAACTCCAATTGTATTCTAAGATTTACTATAAGGAGAGAACTATCTACGGTAGGGACTAAGGTCCTTTAAATACACAACCATACTCCTAAGAAATCCTCTCTTGTACGTAAGGTACGTGTTATACGTGTTATACGTAGATATACACTACGTATACTCCGTATACTATATATAACATTATGTGACTCGCTTACTATTCCTTATTATATAGTTCCACCGGATCTATCCTAGACTGTACCTATATTAACTAACTAGCTTCCTACAACTCTTTCCTAAGTAGTTATAATATTATACTTAAAGCGTCTGTAATACTATCTCCCTCTTCTTTATCTTTGTCCTTAAAGATTCCTAACATCTCCAAGTTGTCTACTAGAGGTGTAATATCTGTTTAATTAATTTAGTTAATATCCTTGCTTATTATACCTAAAGCCTCTTCTTCTTTATAAGCATAGCGTTATGCTCGTACTGTAGCTGCCATACTATTACTTGGTAAGATAATGTCGTCTCTATATTCTTATTATGCAAAAGCGGGGTTAGTATGTGTTGTGATAGCGAGTCCTTTGTCTTAATAACCCTTGTCTTGCTTAGAGTGTACTAAAGCAAACATTTAGTTGTCCTGCGACGTTTGCTCTATTTCTGACGCTAAATATATACGCCCTATAACTCTTAACAGTCTTTAAGTTCCCTAAGTAACTTATTATAGGGTCTTATGTTCAGTCTACCGCTATAAAGCTTAAGTTTAAGTTGGCCGCCGCGCGCGCCAAACTCTACCGTTCTGCTAAAGAGACTGCTCGGGCCCTTAAGGCTTAGCGTTACTTCTTTAAGTCTTAGTAGGTTACGTTCGCTTAGTTAACCCGTCTTAAGAAGGTTTATAAGAAGGTTTATTCTAAGGAGTGGAAACTAGTTTAATAGGGTCTTAATAAGTTAGGTAATAAAAGGACTAGCTCTCCTCCTATAAGGGAAATAACTCTAAGTAGCTCGGCAATTGCTCCTCTTAGGTCCCCCTTAGGCGACTTATTTTTTAGCAATCCTTTTTTATTAATATTACCTAACCTACTTTCTTTTAATACTTCTATACCTTTCCTATAGTGTTCTCTAGGTTGCTTAGTGGCTCCTAGGTAGTCTTACTATAGCCTATTTACTTTACTTTATACTATGTTTTATTATCCACGTCCTTATAACTAATAATCTTTAAAACTTGCTATTTATCTTCCTTTTATCCTCTATATATATCTGCCTTATAAACTAGTGGCTTAATATCTCTATATACTAGTTCTAGCATCGCGATATGCTATATAGGGTAGATCTTTATTTTGGCTAGTAGGTTTAACTTATATATAACTAATAAAATTCTTTACTTAACTTTGAAAGGTCCTAGTCTAATATAGTCTAACTTCTTACTTAGTTGTTAACTCTTGAAATTTTTATATAGTAGCTACACTTTATCTCCCTTCTTAAGATCTGGTCCCTTAGATCTCTTAGTATTATAGTACCTTTTTATTTGTTCTTATACTAGTTTAGCTGTTTCTATAAGGTCTATATAAAGATTTATTAACATCTCCATTCTTTATTTAGCTATGCTACTCGTCTTTTTTACTTAATATGGCGATAATAATGTTCTTGGTTTATACCCGTAATTTACTTTAAATAGTAATATCCCCATTCCTTCTTATGGTGTTGCATTATATATAAACTGTGTAATTGGTAATAACAATACCCAATTATTCTATACGTAATTAATATAGTGCCTTAGATACTGTTCTAGTGTCTAGTTTAGTCTTTCCGTTTATCCGTCTATCTGCGGATAATACGCTATAGATATTGCTACGCGAACCCCTTATTCTGCTAGAAATACTTTCTAAAATACTGCTATAAATCTTGGATCTCTATCTAATATAATTTTGTCTAGTGCTCTATATCTTGCAAACACTTCCTTTATATAGATTCTAGCGACATCTTCTACTAATATCTCTTTAGTGTATACTATAAAGTATCCCTACTTTGTTAGCTTGTCCACTATTACTAAGATTACATTATAATCTTGTCCTGTAATAGGATCTCTTAACTTTGGTAACTTAATAATAAAGTCCTATAATATAACTTCCTATAATCTTCCTAGTATCTTAATAGGTTGTAGCCCTCCATATAGCTTATATCTTGTTAGTTTATTCCTTTAGCAATCTAGATACTCTTTTATAACTTGCCTTACTAGTCCCTAGATTTCTTAAATAATGTACTCCTCCTAAAGTCTTAATACTAAGCCTATAGCTCTATTATATCCTTGTGTTATTCCCTTGTGGAATTCCTTAATAAACTCTTTTATAATAGACTTAGGTATATATATTGCTTCTCTATTTTTATATTGCTCTAAGTTTGGATCCTCTACCTATACTTTTTAGATCTTCTATATCTAATTACTTTCTAGTAACTTATAGATCTGGCTTTTTTTAATTACTATAATCTTTGGATAATTATACCTAATTAATCCGTCTTAATCCCTTCGTAATAAAGCTCCTAACAGCTTTTTATTACTTTATAGTTTAGCCTTTCTATTTAGAGCGTCTACTTGTATATTGTCTATACCCTTAGTATACTAAATTTTAAAATAGTATTCTATAAGCATTTCCGCCTATCTAACTTATCTTTAGTTGAGTTCCTTTATTATTAGGAATCCTATAAGGTTTTTATAGTCTGTCTTAACCATAAATGGTTTCTCTTTACCTTATAAGAATACTCTCTATTTTTTAAGTACTGTAACTATACCTAATAACTCCTTATTGTAGATGTCATAGTTTAACTCTGGTGGTGTTATTTTCTAACTATAGTATGCCACTGGATGCTATGCGTTTTAGTGCTTCTGTAGTAAGTATACTCCTAGTATAAAGTCTAATGTGTTTATCTTAATAACTATTTCTAACTTTAGTTGATAGATCTTAAGGACTGGCTCTTAGGTAAATAACTCTTTAAGTTCCTAGAACAGCTTCTTCTATTTACTACCCTAAACCCACGGTTCCTCTTTCTTTATTAGTTTTATAAATAGCTTAATACTTTTTAACCACTATGCTATAAACCTCCTATAGTAGTTATAAAACTCTAGAAACGACCTTAACTGCGTAATATTTTTTAGTTTTTACTAACTTACTATAGCTTTAACTTTCTTTAGGTCTATACTAATCTTTCCTAGTTTAATAATAAATCCTATAAAATTAGTTTTTCTTATAAAGAACTTGTATTTCTTAATTGCTATTGGTATCTGTTTTTTCTATAGTCTCTTTAAGACCCACTTAACGTGTTCTCTATGTTCTTCCTTATTCTCTAAGTAGATTATAATGTTATTAAGGTATGCTATAATAAACTTATCTAAGTGTTCTCCTAATACACTATTAATTCGCTTCTAGAATATTACTAGTATATTTATAAGCCCGAATTGTATAACTAATGGTTTGTATAGTCCTTTCTTTAACCTAAAGGCTGCCTTCTATTTGTCGCCTTCCTTAATCCTAATCTAATAGTACGCCTATCTCAGATCTATCTTTATAAAGATCTTTACGTTGCCTATCCTATCTTAGATCTTGCTAATTAAGGGTAAAGGATACCTATCCTTCCTAGTAATGCTGTTTAACTATCTATAGTCTATACACATCCTAAGTTTTCCGTTTTTCTTTAGGATGAATAGTACTAGATATCCTACTAACGACTATAATGGTCTAATATATCCCTTACGTAAGTTCTCCTGGATAGACTCTTTAAGCGCTACTAACTCTGTTTTAGTAAGCTTGTAGATTAGAAAGAACTTTAAACTTATTTCCTCTTCTAACTCTATCTTGTAGTCCTATACTATATACTCTAATAGCTTTTCACTTTCTAGTAACTATAACTTTTTACCATACTTGTGGTATCTCTTTAGTATATAACTTAAGCCTCGCTTAGTCTCTTTATATATCACTCCGACTTAGTACTACACCAACTTGGTTTGCTGTCGTACTTTACGCCATTAAGTATTTTTAATATTGACCTAATCTATAACCCAATCGATCTTTAGATTATACTCCTGTAACTAAGGCATTCCTAGTATTGCCTTGTTCTGTCCTAACGGTAGGATATTAAAAGACATTCTAACTGGTCTTCCTTTAATAGTTAACTAAATAGGTCCTATTTTAAGATTAATAATACCTTCTTTATAGGCTATCTAATCTCCTAAAATTATTATAAGTGGATATAGGTATTCCTTTTGTCTATATAGTAACCCTATCCTTTCTACTGCTTTTGGTAATATATGGTTCCTAGTTACTCTACTATCTACTAACGCTTTGAACTGCTAATCTTGTTATTTAGCTCGTAAATTTAGGTGTTGCCCTTGAATTCCTTTAAGGGTCTAAGGCTCTAATACTAGTTCCCTTTAGTCCTATACGCCTCCCCTTTTCCTAACTGTTAGCTGCTAGATTCTGCCTATACTTAGTCCTCCTTAGGCCAATACTTAGTTCGTTTCTTTTCCTCTATATGCCATAGACAAGTATTCTCTAGGTACTCCTACTACTGTTATCCATCTAGGCATTCTTCTATAAGGAATCTTCCTGGTTAAAGTATTAAGTCCCCTTAACCTTATACTTCTACTAGGTGCTATCTATATATATACTTGGCGTTCCTAAACCGCTTTTCCTCTGGTGCCTAATATATCCTTACTAGGTACTTCCGGTTCTTGTCTTTTAGTGCTTTATATATATTGCACGTATTATCCATACAAGCTATCCACAATAGTATATAATACGCTATATATTTTGGGTTAACTCTTAGTTTATCTTTGTCTTTAAGTTTAAACCTATACCTAGTTAACCTGACCACTGGTATTTCTGCTATAGGTACTAAGATTTATTGTTTACTTCTCTAGTCCCTAGGTCCCTCTTTTAGGTTCCTTAATATTATAATTAATGCTCCCTTAATGTAACTTATGCGTTTCTCCGTAATGGGTTAGTCTTAGATAACTTTTTTATTTAGCTATATATAAAAGTCTTCCTATTTGTTGTTGTGTCATTACCTATACCACTTTCCATACAACTGGTTTAGTGTGTATGGTTTATCTATTAGAAAGTACCTTATTATCGCTACATTATGACATTCTTTAGTATGTCTTTCTTTAAACCTAGTTAGAATATCTAAACCTTCTTCCTGTTCCAGTTCATCTAACCACTTTACCCTAGGTGTCCCTGCACTTAGCCTATTAGTAACTCTTTATATAGGTGCTCTATCCTTTATATAACCTGGTATAGCTAACCTCTTATCTAGCTTTTACTCTTACTATATAATAATTCTTATTCTAAACTTATCTATAGTTTCTTATTTTCTGCGTCTTGCAGCTAGATCTTTGTAGTCGTTTTGCTTTTTAATTCTAGTATTAACTATTTAATCTTTAGGCTAAACACTATGTTTACCTAGGATTGCTAATATTCTTATTTATTCCCTGAACTTATAGTTCTTAAACTTGCGTCCTATACTTGTTCGTTTATTACTGAACTAAGTTGCTACCCTTTCCCATTAGTTTTCGTCCGTTGTGGGTCCTTAGGTATGTCTTATCTTATCTTAAGAATTTTAAGCTTCTCTTATCTCTTCTTAAGAATCTTAAGCCTGTGGCCTTTTACCTTTATTGAGTAATAAGCTAGTACTAGTAGTTATCTACTTACTTAGTTTCTTCTAAACGTTGCTCCTATTATCTTGTAAAGTAATAGAAATTGTATCTAATGGTATTATAATACCCATTACTAAACCTTATTCTGTAATGGTCTTAGTCTCTACTTCTATTTTAACTTCTCTAAGGGTTGCATACTTCTAGTAAGCTGCCTTTATTGCCTCTTTGTTAGTAAATGCTTTGCCTATATTAAACTTATTGTCTTTAATGTCCAATCTATAAGCTAGTTCGTTGGTTCCTCTAAACTTAGATAATAATGGCTTCTATAGCTAATAGCTTGCGCCGTATTTGGCGTCCTCATAAATTCGGTATGCGTTATTATAACAATACGTAAAACTATTAATTGAATACTCTTTTATTCCTTATAGTGCACCATCGTCCCTTTATATGTGCGTGCTGTCTGCTGGCCTAGTTCCCTTTACCGCATGGTTACTCTAACTACCTTTATAGTCTCTGGCAAAATAACCTTATTTTCCGCAATTTATATAAACTCTATCTTTAAACCATTTTTCTTATTATAGAGTCCGCCTAAACGTCTTCTGCTGCTAAGATCCTTAGTTTGGCCTCTTCTCTTAGGTCCTTTAATTACTTAATCCTTAACCTCTAGGTTTCTATAGTTTCTTTTCCCATCTTTAGGTTTCTTTGGTACCGCTTAGGTCCATTAGCTCTGCGCCATTCCATAGTTTTTAACTCTATGTTTGTCGTTGCGTACTCTGCGCCTTATATAACTATGGAACTCTGTCTTGTCCTTTCTTAGCTTGTTCCCTTTAATAGATCCTATTATTAATCTTTATTAACTGGTCTATTAACTCCCTTAAAGTATCCGCATCTTTTATTAGGATAATTGCGTTTTAGACTTTAGCCTTAAGTCCCTATTTATATTATGCCATAAGCGCCCTATTATTCCACTTAACCTATATAGCTAGTGTTTAAAACTGTGTTGTATACTTAATTACTAAAGTGCGTTATACTAAGTTCTAAAGCTTTTATTTTACTATGGTTGTGGCCTCTAGGTCTCTAAATATCTATATTAGTTGTTCTGCGAACCCGTTCTAACTAGTAAATATATACCGTACATCCTGGTTAGTAGTTGTTATGCCATTAGCCTATATCTCCGTGAGATATAGTTTAAACCACTTAAGTACCCTTTCTATCAGGAATAATTCTATATAGGCTACTTGATCTAATAATATTGCTAACTTTACTCCTTCCTGTATTACCTTAAAGTATATCTATGTAAGAAACCCCTTAAGCTTCAACTTCTCTCCTAAGAACCGTTTAATTAAAGGTAGTTTAATTTTCGCTACTCTGATTCTATTAATGCGTTCTTTAAGTATCCTATTATTATCCTATAAGTGATTAACCATTTCCTATAACTAACCTCGCGTAACCACTTAAGAATCCGTATCTGCTATATTAGTGTCTCCTGGTCCTGAGGTTGTAGCTACCATCAACACTATTATAACTAGTGCTTTAGGTAGCATATTATTCAACCTTGTTTAATACCGTAACCTTAGTAGTAAATGTGTAACGGAACCTTGTAGTAGGAACTACGGTGGGTCCTATTATTAGGCTGGGTATATAGGTAAAAATAAATTAACAACGTAATAATAACTGGTAGAGTGGTTGCCTAATAGAGTAACTCTAATTATATTCTAAGATTCACTATAAGGAGAGAACTATCTATGGTAGGGACTAAGGTCCTTTAAATACACAACTATACTCCTAAGAAATCCTCTCTTATACGTAAGGTACGTGTTATACGTGTTATACATAGACGTACACTGCGTATACTCTGTATACTACGTATAACATCATGTGACTCGCTTACCATTTCTCGTTATATAGTTCCACCGGATCCATCCTGGACCGTGCCTATATTAACCAACTAGCTTCCTGCGACTCTTCCCTAAGTAGTTATAACATTGTACTTAAAGCGTCCGTAACACTAGAGGCAGGCTGTTTAGACCTTTTAGAGTGGTTTAAGAAGTAATTTAGGGGGGCCTTTTTTAGTTTCTCCTGTGGCCTAAATGCTAGATCTATATATTATGGTCGGCCGGATAACTACTATATATAGTAGGTATAACCTCTAGAAGCATGGACCCTATATAGAATTAATAATCCTAGACATAGCAATATACTATACTTGGCCCTTATAGGCCGCTTATACCGCATATATGCTCTACTAAAGCTTACTATCTATTTATACTCCTAATACCCTTAGGCCTTAAACCGGTTAACCCCTAAAGCCTTAGATATAGATTATATGCTAAAGATCTACAGATTAGTTGCGTTTTCTTATAAAATAGATTAGCTGGTATTTCTCTAGTAAGAATTAGACTCTATATAGGTATTATAGGCTTTCTTTAGTGTCCTATAGTTCTCTACGGCTGTTAGCCTATATATAATTAGGTTTATATTATTAACAAAGCCTATTCCCTAGGTCGCCCCTTCCTGAAAGGTATTAAGCAGGTTGCTTACAAAGAAGAGAAAGAGTATAGATAAAAGAGGTAATCCTTATAGTATTCCTATTATAACTGTAATAGGGGGGCTCTAGTATCTGCTAAAGACTAGTAATATTTCTTTCTGGCCTATAAATCCTTAAATAAATTAGATAATCTATTTTGGGAAGCCCTTTGCCCTAAGGATATATAGGAGACGCTTATAGGGTATATTATTATAGGCGCCGCTAATATCTAGGCTAAGTATTAATACTATAAAGTCCTTTCACATAGCCCATGCAGTTTTAATGGTAGTAGCGAGTAGTATAAGTGCTAATAGCGTTAAGCGATTCTTTCTTGCCCCTATTTAGCTTTGTAGTAGTAGGGTGTGTTCCTCTGCCGTATCTATTATATAGTCCGCTATAACCTTTTCTAAAATCTTGCTTAGGGTGTTTTCTAAGGCAATAGGGCGGTAGCTTCCTGGAATTAAGTAGTCTACTTTACCTTCTTTTTATAGGATAACCGTCGTTATAGATCTTCTAAGTTGTGGGTAGTAGCCTATTTTAAAGCATGCTTTGGCTACGTCTGTAAGCTAAGGTGCTATAAGCGGTCCACAAGTCTTTAGGGCTTTATTTGGGATTCTATCTAGTTCTAGTACTATATTATTTAAAAGGCAGCTAATAGTTCTAGCCATTTCTTTAGTTATTATATCGCTATTAACCCTTAGGTAAGTTACTAGTATTTTACTAGTAATATTGCTAAGGTCTACTAGAGCTAGTTAGGGGGAAAATCTTTCTATAAGGATTTTTGCCTTCTTATTATTATTGCTTATAGCCTATGGTTTGCCTGCTCTTTATAGGGGTAGTAGGTATAGATCTTCTACTAAGCGTCCCGCCTTTTTCTTTATCTATTTTGCCATAGTCCATAGGCCCTTGTTATAGGGGAGACTTAGGTTAATAGTATATTTATTTATAAACCATCTCCAGTTATTCCTTGCTTCTTTTCTTAGGGTATTCTTTAGCTAGTTTCTTGTATCTTTATATTGTCTCTTATCTTTAGAATTATGGCTGCTTATATATTTCCTCCTTGCTTGTTATTAGCCGGCTATAAGGGCCGCGTACTATACAGACTATGCGTATTGCGTATAGGGGCCTAGTTTTAAGACTAGGCAGTGCTCTTTTAGCCCACTCTTAATTACTGCCTGGATCCTTTCTAGTCTTTAATTAATTTCCTTAGGGGTAGCTAATAAGCCTTGCTTGTTTAGTATTAGGTGGATTTCTTCTAGGTTTTAGAGTTGTTGTTTAATTATATTAAGGAAGCTATCTACGTTAAGCTTCCTTATTGCGTATCTTTTACTATTTGGTTGCGCCTTAATGTCCAAATCTAGTTGTATCTGGATAGGGATATAGTCTAAGGTAAGTGCCTATTCTTCTTTAGGGGAGCACCTTTTAAGTCTCTGGTATAGGTTTTCGTCCATAATTATAAGGTTAATTATACTTTTAGCGGTGCCCTATTGCTATATAATTGTACCTGGGGGGGTAGCTAGCTTAAGGCCCCTATTGTTTATAGCTCTTAGTAGGCACTCTACCTATTAATTAGCAGCAACATGGATACCCCCCTACTATAGGTAGTAGAGGTTTATATCTCCTAGTAGAATGGACTCCGCGTGTTTAGTTTCTAGCAAGCTTATTATAGATATAATATTCTCTGTCTATGCTACCCCTTTAACCCTAGGGTTATAGACATTAATAATTTATACTAGTCCCCTATATATTTGGATAGTTATAATTGCAATATCTAGGTTAACTGCCTGCTATAACTATAAGGTAAGGCTAATATTTTTGCTAATTATAAAGTATATGCGCATAGCTGCTTTTGGTTTATATAGGAGCTAGAATCCTTAGGGGTAGTATATTAATTATATGTAGATATTATAATACGGCTCTTATATAGCAAGAATATAGTATTTCTCTAGGTCTAGACTATCTAGTAGGGGCCTTGCTAGACGGTGGTTTATATTACCATAATTATACTATATAATGGTTAAGTGGCGGACCCCTAGTAGGGGTCCTTTACCTCTCCTTCGCTCCTTACTTCTTCCATTTCTACTTTCTCTAAGATATTTAGAACTTCCTTCTCCTATATTTACTCCCTGGCTACTACTTATTTTATATGGAGCTTTCTATTCCTATATCTTATGTTCCTACTAGCCTTTCTAAATCTAAGTCTATTATTGCCTCCAGTTCTTCCCCCGTTCTTACTGGTTGGCTATATACCCCTTATAAGCCAGCTGTATGTGTTATATTTATTATGTTAAATCTAATTCTTAATTGTCCCAGCCTTAAACTTGCTGTAGCCGTCTATAGGGGTCTTCCTACTGGGCGTTCTCTCCCTTATGTCCCTTATGTCCCTATTTGGTCTGGTAATGTTGCGCAGCGTCGCTTTTGGCCCGCTAAGGCTTGGGATAGCTAGCTTAGCCCCCTAGTGTTAAAGGTAGGAAACGCTAGGAAGACACCTACGTCCCCCTAGCTTATTACCTGTTATTTCCATTTATATAACCTGGCGTGTAGTTGTTCCTATAGCTATTAAGCCCTTTCCTTCCGTCTTTTATATTTAATGTAGTCTTCTCTCTCCCATGCCTTATATATACTTTGGTAACAGTTCGCGCATTTTATTTAGTCTTAATTTATATATTATCTTGTATTATAGGGGCCTATATAGTAGCCGCAGCACACCTATGCTGTGTATGTGGATTGGGTGTGTCCCTATTATATATAGCAATAATATCGTTCTAGGCGTAGTCTATAGTTGTAGAGCCTTATGTTATATATAAGGCCATTTATAATTATTTCTTTTTGGATAAGGAGTTTTTGCATTCCTAGTATATATACGCTGACAATAAGGGAGCTATATATTTGTTTATTATCTCCCTAGCAAGTCTCTGGCGCCCCTTATATTCTCTTATTATTCTTATTATATGCTTAGTTTATATTTTTCTATTAAAGCTATTGGATTTAGGTAATTGTAAGTCCTAGTATAAGGCGTTCTGTTTATTTTACTATCTCCTATATAGTTGCTATATTATCCGCCTAGCGTCCCCTTTCTACCCTAAGGCTTATGGGAACCGCTAGGACTTTAACTAGGTAGTCTTTATAAAGCACTTTTATATTAATATATTCTCCTAGCCTGTTACCTGCCCTTATGGCCCGTTCCTTTGCCTATTAGTCCTTTAGGGTAACTCTAATGTCTCCGCTCCTAAGGTGTTGGACTGCGATAGTGTTATAGACCTCCTTACGCACCTCTATAAGAACTTCTATCTCTAATTATCCCCTAAGTTCCTCTGCCTTTTCTATATTTGGTTATATTATAATTATATACCTAGTTATTATCTTTAGGGGGGTAGGTTCCCTATACTATAAGTATACAGCTACGGCAGCCTAGGTGCGGTTCGCCTGTAGGGGGGGGTTTTATTTATCTTTAATTTTGTTTAGCTGTTAGAGGATTTAATTAAGGGTTTACTAAAGGGGCGCCTAAGGTTTGCTAGACTAGCGGAGCTATTCTACTAGCTATATTAGTTTATAATAGCTAATAGTTGCTCCCCTATAGTTCTGGATACTAGACGCGTCTAATAGGCTTTATATTTTATTAGATGCCTTCTTAATAGGGGTGTTTCCGCTTTCTAGTGTGGTATTTGCCCGTCCTTAATGTTAATATAGAGAGCCATTGTTTGGTATAGGTCTGGCGGTCGCGCGCGACTACGTACCACCGTCGTACCACCTATGCCTCCCCTATGATGCATGCATCTCAGGGGATTGTTAGGGTGTTTTTCAGAGTTCTTTTAGTTGGTTTGGTCTTTTGGGCTGGGTGTAGCAAGAGCTCCTTTAATCCTATATATTTAATAACTATACTACTTATACCTAGTATATATTTACTTAACCCTTTATTTTATAATATTATATATAGCAGATTCTAACTCCCTCTTTCTATAGTAAAAGTAAAAGGTAAAACTATAGCAGTTTTACCGTCCCTATAGTTTAAAGCAGATAATAGTATTAAAAAAATTATCTCTAAACTAGAGTTAAGCTCCCGCGAATAGGTATAGCTTAAGGAGGTATATTTTCTCTAGGATAATAATAAATACGTTTTAACTAGGCTTTATAATATAAGGAAGGCTAATAAAATCCTATTAGAGAATAAGCGCAAATATATTACTATAATAGATATAGAGGCTGCTTATATAATTCCATTTTTAATTAGCAACTTTATACCTACTAAGGTTAGTTTCTTTTTTATTAACTATACTATATTACTACTAATTTATAGCTAGCTTAGAAACGCTAGTATAATTTAAAATATATTATATAGGTATTTTCCTAGAATCTATTCCTAGGTTAATTTCTCCACTAGTAGGATTAATAATACTTACAACGCTATTACTTTAATAGATACTCTTTATAGTGCATTTAAATTATTCCAGTTTGCGCTTAAATAAACTATATATATAGTGTCTAAGGTATTAGGATATTCTTTTCTAATATTTCTAGAGTAATAAGAACGTCTACTATATAAAGCTATATACTAAGTTTCTAACTTTATTTAACCAGTATCTCCCTAAGAATGGTACTATTATATTTCTCGCCTATTCTTACCATAGTCTCCTAAACGCTATTCTTTTAGAAACTTACGCCGCTATTACTAAAATTCTGCATAAGACTGGAATAGGTAAGTACATTAATAGTATTTTCCAGGAGCGGCAGCTAATTTATTACTTCGCTCTAGATAGTAGTACAAATATGCAGTTACTTCTAATAGTGTTTTAAGGACCGGTTAGGCCCAGTTAGGGGCGCTTGGTGCTTGTAAACTTCTCACCCCTAACTCTATAATAACTATCATAGAACTCTTATTGTATGGTTTATGGTTAACTAGTCATGCCTGGCGTTTAGTGCTGAGTGCTGGGAGATTTAGGGCGGCGAGGGTGTTGACCGCATGGGAAAGGCGACCAGGAAGAACAATCGCCAAAAACGGCGTTAAAGACATCCGGAAACGAGTATTATATATTTTTTAGTAATAGAAATTGCTATAGAAGTTGGTGAGCTTCTTTGCCGGACACTTTTGCGTTAGTACTATAATAATTGAATAAAGTGCGCCTCTACCTCACTCCGCATCCTCTAGGCATGTTTAGCCAGGTTGCTATCAGTCGGTCTTTCGAACGAAGGATTCGACAATACCAAATATTGGGAGTGTCATGAAAGGCGTTCAAACAGTATAATTACTCCACTATGCACCATGTCGGCTCTCCCACTTGCCCCCCTACCCTAGGCAGCATGTCATAAACCTGCCATCCTAGCCCATATCCGTAATGCGCACGATGCACACATAAGTCACGTTGAAGCGGAGAACTTCACCCAACCCGCTCATAAAAACGCCTGCGACCTGATAGTAGCAACCTTAACCCCAACCACAAACCTAACACCCACCCCTAACCTCATAAAGCCGCCCTCAGCGTCCCCATCCTCGTACTCATCTTCAACTGTAGCCTGCATTCTCCTGCTCTTTCTACCACCGCCAAGGGCGACTGCATCTACAAAAAACCCTTCATCCCACTGACGCGCCGGAGACCTCGAATGCTGCCCACCTTCCCAGGCTCTGGCTTAGCTTCACCCATCTCGCCGGCCAATAGGCCGATGGAGCTGCCCCGCCGGCTTTGCACTTCTCCGGCTTCGCTCCCTACAACCGGCACGCCTAGTACGCTTCTCCGCTCCATCCGGAGGCCTTTCCACCCTTCTAGCTCCCGCTCCATCCTCAAGCACTTCTCCCTTTCTTCGCGCAGCTCGCGCTCCGCACGCTTAGCCTGCAGCTGGGCAGCAGAGTCTGTCGACTGGAGGTCATCGATTGTGGAAAGGAGAGATGAAATCTTGTCTCGGGCTTTGGCGAGGTCTTCTGATAGCGAGGTGTTCTGCTTGTCGCGGCGATCGATCTGGGTTTGGAGGTCGCGGACGGTGCGGTCGACGTTGCGGATCGAGCGGGCTTCGGCAGTGCGGGTGCTTTCGGCGGATTCGAGGGCTTTTTCGAGCTGTAGAGGTATCTAGTTAGTCCATATTCTTCCGGTATTTATTACGGTCTGATATAAGAAGGGCTCATACTTCTTGAATTCTGCCATGCAGGAATCTGACGTCTTGGCTTGTCGACGACGAGTATCCCTTGGTTTCGAGATCGATAAGTCGCAGCTGGAGATCCTTCGCCGTTTTCTCTAACGCTGCTTTATCCTTGTGTAGCTGTACGTTCGTCTCACGTTCAGCGACGATATCTTTTTGAAGCTCCTGCGCAAGCGCTTCCGCACGTCTCATCTTACCAACTGCAGCAGCGGCGATATCTTCCTGTTGGGCGAGCCCAGATTTAAGCTCCAGGAGTTCCCGATCCATAATAGCCGCGTTCCGCATTGAAGGGCTTTCTCCCCTGGCGAGGTCCTCCAACCGCCCAGCGGCTTCTTGAAGCCGAGCTTCCAAGCCTTTCTTCTCCTTGAGAAGGGTGTCCCGCTCAGCAGCGACGTCGTCGACGGAAGTGCGGAGACTTCTGACTTGCGAGAGGAGGGAAACAATTTTACTCTGTGCTTCGTTGTGGGCATTGGCAGCCTCATCTCGTGAGTTCGAAATATCTTGGAGAGTCATCTCTAGTCTGCTCTTTTCCTTAGCCCAGGTAGAACTGTTCAGGACCTCATCGTCCCACTTGTTACGAAGCTCCTCGATTTCTTCCCTCAAGCGGCCGTTCTCTTCGCGGACATAGATAACATTTTCGCGTTCAAGGTCAAGCTCGTGGGTCAATGTAGATAACTCTGTTTGATATTTCTTCCGCGTCTGTTCCAGCGAAGTTTCCGTATCTTCTAAGTCGATGGCTCGTTGGCTACGGTAATCCTCAAGCTCATTTTGGAGACGCTTCTTGGCTTGTAGCGCGCCCTCGAGATCTGCAGACAGGTCTTCGATGCGCTCTTCGTATCGCTGGGTCTGGCGTTGAAGATCTTCAATCATTCCATCCATTTGTTTGCGCTCCGCCATGATCGTCGCGCATGTATCTTCAGCTTCGCGGGCTTGTGTTTTAGCAAATTGCTCAGCGCGAGATGCTTTGAGGACAGCTATCTCGGCCTGCTCGAGCTTGCTGAAGTACTCATCTGCACGGCTCTTATAGAGATTGAGGCTGGATGTCACATCAAGTAACTTAGATGTCTCAGTGTCAAGTCTGATCTGGAGATCAGCGAACTCTTGAAGAAGCTGGTTATGATTTGCGGTCTCTTGCTCACGCTCGTAGCCGAGGTCGTCGAGCTCAGAGCGAGCGTCGCGCAATTCGATCTCAATAGCCACCTTAGCCTGCTTGATATCATCAAATGCCGTCTTTGCGTCGGCGAGCTCGTTGATAGCATTTTTGTGGGCTTGAACAATTGACTTCCTCGATTTCTCTTGAGTGTTGATGAGGTCGTACAGCTCTTCATGTGACTTAGTCTGGACTTCCTTAAGAGAGAGCTGTCCGGTGTGTAAGCTGGTCTCGAGCGCCGAAACCTTCTTTGCCGAGTCATCAAGCATATCATGAAGGCGATAGTTTTCACGCTCAAGCTTCTGCACCCGGCGAACAGAGGGGCTTTCATCTTGCCAACCGTTCTTTGTAGGAGAACGTTCAAGCTTGTTTTGAAGATGGCGGTTTTTCATTTCAGACATCTGAAGCTGGTTTTGCACTAGCTCAAGCTCAGCCGCAAGATCCATGCGGTTATTGAAGGATATGGTATCAACAGTTCGATCAGACCGTGCCGAATTATTGGTAGCATTGCTGATATGGCGCTGGTTGGTGGGGGTGTTCGCACCAGAGAATGGCTTCCTGTTCTCGATTTCTTTTCTGAAATGCGTAGGTGATCGTCGAGAATTTGCTTGGTTGACTTGGCTGTTGTTCATCTCCTCCAGCAACGCCCGCTTCGAATTAGCATGGCGAGCATCCATTTCAGTAAGCTCGTCTTCATGCCTATCACGCAATTCGTCCAGCTGAGCCTCAGCCCTAGAGTATCGTTCTGTCGCGACACGGAGAGCCTGTTGAACAGCCTCGAATCGTTCTGCCATATCAACGGCCTTGGCAATATCAGGTTTCGCGGCTTCGTAGGTAATTGAGACATCTGCTAATTCAGGATCGAAGACCTTTCGGAGGAGCATAAGTTGGGTATGGCACTCGGCGAGTTCTCTGTTTACGTTGTCAAGCGCTAATTGTACAGTGCGGGTGTTGGTTTGTGCTTGTGTTCGCAGTTGCCTTTCGGTCTCGAGTTTGCGATTCGCATCCGCAAGCTGCAAGTTGATGGTAGATGATGCCTTCTCAGCATTTCGGCTAGTTTTGTGCTCCCGGGTGATCTCATGGTTGAGGTCTTCAAGACTGAGTGAGAGCTTCTCCTTCTGTTTCTCCAAAGACGTAATCGTAAGCTGTGCGTCTTCGAGCTGGCGGAAGAGATTCCTGTTTTCCTCCTCAACCTTGCTCCTGTCTGCCGTTAGTTGCGCAATACGAGATCGCTGAGAATCTCCAATGCGGGAGTTAGATCTTGCGATGTCTAAGTTTTTCTGCTGGACCTTGTTAAGTAATGCACGGTTGTCGTTTTCAGACGCCGCGAGACGACCCTTGATGGTTACGAGCTCCCGTTCTAGGCGCTCCTTATGCTGATCATGACGAATCCTGTACGCATCTGAGTCGGCGATGATTTGTGAAAGGCTCTGTACTTGTTCCGCGAGCTTGTTGCGCTCAGCTTCCAATTGGTCCAGCTGCCTGTCTTTGGCCTCAAGTTCTTTACGCTGTACAGCTTGCCGTTCCATTGCGAGCCTAGATGCCGTCCGCTCGGCTGCCGTATCTGCCTCCAGCTTCTCTTCCTGCAATTTCAAGAACTTCTCGCGAAGATCGTGGAGCTCCATTTGGTACTCCTTTCGCTCCTTTTCGGCTGTCGCACGAGCTTCGGTGGCACGACGGAGGACATCCTGTTGGACATACATCTCCTTTTCAATGGTGATCTTTGATTCATTCAGAGCTTCATAGTCGCGCTGTAAGGTGGAATACTTGTGCTCCCCAAGCATCTCGACATCATCTCTGGACTGTCGTTCACGGCTGAGCTCTGTTTGAACTTTGAATAGTTCAGACTTTAGGTCTTCAATCTGACTTTCAAGCATTTTTCGACCTTGACCTGACTTTGCGTCCTCTGAAATTTTTTCTTCGAGGAGTCTCTTGACATCGGCAGCTTCTCGTTCTAATTGAAGCTTTTGGGATTTCATTGCATCTATTTCTGCCTTAGCTTCTCGAAGACGGCCTTGTAAATCATCGTGCTTTGAGGCTAGGGTTTTCTTTTCGTCATCGTAGATTATCCGGTCTGATTCATACCTTTTCAGGTCAGTCTTAAGGATGGCCAATTCACTCTCCTTCCGCCTGATTAGATCTTCGTAGCTGGTTGATGTTGAGGAAAGCTCCGAGATTTGCTGACGGATTTGGCGGTTCTCATCTAGGAGCTCCTTGACCTGTCTCTTGGTAGACTGAAGTTCCTTTGTAGATGCAGCGAGTTTGATATCCAGATCTTGGTCCGTCTTGAGAAGTTTTGCTTCAAGATCATGTAGTTTACGCTCTTTCAGGGCTAAGTGACTCGTCAACATCTTGATTTCCTGACTGAGACTCTCCTCCGCCTGGGTTCGTTTAGAGTGGGAATTCTCCAAATCCTCTAGCTGCTGGTCTAGCTGAGCAATCTGATCTTGAAGGTCTTGCTTCTCTTCCTCAAGCTTGCTAATTATTTCACCAGCCTGCTCGAGTTCTCTGCGCCAAATTTCTGCCTGGTCTTCTGCCTTCTTCTTAGCTTCCATTAGATCATCCAATTGATCCTCCAGCTTGTCTTGGTCTTCTAGAGCGCCGGCGAGCTTTTCAGAGAGTTCTGCCTCGCGCATCTGTAGTCGCTTGAAAATCTCTTCTTTGTCTAGCGCCAATGCTCGTTCACTCTCCAAGGTTTTTTGAATACGCTGGACTTCCGTTTCGGCCCGTCTCCGCTCCTCTTCTACGCGCTGACGATCTGAAGCTTCATCTTGCATTCTTTGCTCCAGCATCTGAATCATTTCATCCCGTTTTTTGACCTCAGCAGCCTGTCTCGTAGCTCCAAGCATAGGTCTCATACGAACGAAGAGTCTCCACCAAGGGCTAGCTTGCAAGTTGAGATAGACCCGAAAGTTATGCTGAATAATTCTGGTGGCCTCGGCACGATACAGTCTCTTGTTTGCTATCCGCCTTTGAATGAATCCTCGTGCAAGAGATTGGAACTTTGAGATAATTTCTCGAATAAGCTCATCACGCTGTTCTTCAAGCTCTGCGAGTACACCGGCTCTAAAGAAGACTTTAGTGAGACCGACTCGATAGAAGGATCGGTCCATATTGAGCTTCTCGAGGATAAGTTTGGCAGCAGCCTGACCCTCAATAAAACCTTTAGGCATATCACCGCAGAGAACTCCATAACGCTGGTGGAATTCAACAAACGGTAGTCGATTAGGAAAACCAGTGCGAGCAATACGGATGCCTTCCAACACACCGTTACATCTGAGCTGATCTAAGACCAGAGATGCGCTGAACTGCTTTGGCCGCTTTTTGTGATTGGGCAGAATACATCTGACGAAGTGGGGGTGAGTGGAATGGAGTTGATTCATCAACGTTGAGAGCTGCTCTTTGTGCCGTTGCGCTACTGTGCGGAATAGACCTTTCTTGACACGGTTTCGGGTCGCCCCAATCTCATCTTCAGGATCCATGCAATCTGCAAAAAGGTTGGCAATATGCTTGTCGGACGATGCTGCCAGCAGACGGGTAACATTGTCATTGAGTGGGTCCTTGTTCTTTTCCAGCCATCCGTCTGTGGAGTATTCAACTTCAGCTGCGTAATGCGTAAGCATAAATCCTTGCGTGAGTAATGTCCGTCGATATTTTGGAGTCTTGCGATCCCAGAGCGAGTGGAGCTTCTCCGTAAAACTCTTGTCTGTGGCTTTTGGCATGACGGAGTCTTCGTCCAAACAAGAAAAGATACCAATGGGATTTGTTAACTCGATGAGATCAATGGTTGGCTGAAGATCTCGCCCAAAGTCAATGAATTTCCATTCGATCTGCTCCCTGGCATACTCTTCTTGTTCCAAGACGAACATGTGGTGGTTGAAGAATTGCTGAAGCTTTTCGTTGGTGTAGTTGATGCAAAGCTGTTCAAAACTATTCTCTTCGAAAATTTCGAATCCAGCGATATCCAGCACTCCAATAAAGTGCGAGTCATCAGCACCAGAACTGCTTCTATCTAGTTGATGATTTATGCGGTCCACCAAATCTCCAAAACCACGCTCATAGATACCCTTGGCAAGAGCATCAATGGAAAGACTGACTTGCTCCGGGGTTTGCACCTTCTCAACCCATTCTCGTCCAGCTTTGACACGTGGGTGGAGAAGAGCTTTAATGAACTCGTCCGTAGGTATTCCGAGAAGGTGGGATACCCTCTCTGCTTGGGCTACAGATTCTGGCTCGAGTGCAGCTTGATCTGCTCGTCTGCTTTCTTTGATTACTGATATGTTACCAAGATGTAAAACACCAGCGACAGTTCGAAGAATCGCAAGTTGATCCTTTTCGGAGAAGCCCATAATATGAAATGCTTCGACTAAAGAGTTCCATTCGTCGCGGTCAGATACTCCGCCGATGGTGTCATTTCCGTGTTTTGTGTATTCGAAATCTTCGATATCCGTATCTCCAAGAAGCAATTCCCGTTTCATACTCTGGTCGGCTCCACGCAGCAACTGGTAGAAAACATGGTAATTACGCTCACTCGAGTTAAGCTTCACAACTCTAGATTTCTCCAGCAAATACCAGTCAATGTATGCTCCAGCAATTTGACCAGCTCGAGTGAACTCGATTCTGATGAATTTTCCAAAACGGGAGGAGTTGTTATTTCGCACGGTCTGTGCGTTTCCGAATGCTTCCAGAATTGGATTTGCTCGTAAAATCTGCTCTGAAAGATTGGAAAGCTGCCGTCCCCCAGATTTTGCTCTGGGCGTATCAGAAGTTGCTACAGCCGCAAGATACTGTATGACCTTCTTTGTGTTCTCTGTTTTACCAGCACCAGATTCTCCTCTACATACCGTTGTTAGCCATCTGCTTAATTTCAGATACTTGATAGTACGTACGTCACCAAGATACTCTGGTTTGCTCCTTCATCTACAAGATTTCGGAAAGCCTCATCGGCCATTGCAAAAATATGCGGCTTTGTTTCTTCCCGACTCCTCCCACGGTACATATTGATATAGTCCCTTGAGTAAATCGGGAGGGGACAGTATGGATTTACCGTCACTAAGAACAGGCCGGAATACGTCTGGAAATTAAGTCAGAAAGGAGCAATGCTAGCGCAAGCACAAGTACAAGGCTTACATAAATTAAATCTGCTTGATATCTCATGTGGAGGTTGTGAACAACGGATGCCTCGTTCAAATGTGTCAGTTCCGCCATATCATCGGCCTTGTCAAACTTGGCCGGATTAACTTTGTCGACGCCTTCAGATTCAACCTCCCGTTGCTACCAAATTGTTAGTTTTCAAGCATAAGGGAGCGGAATTTTTATCCTTACACTGCCATCATCACATTGTACAAGTAACATGTCGTCTTCAAGCTCCTCAACGACCCAGCCCTTGACAAATGCGGTTTTCGGGTCCTTGAGCCACACATATCGCTTGCCAGAAAAATCATTCTCGCCTTCAATCCCCCGTATCCTCTCTGGCCCTTCTTCTGTTTCATCGGATGTTATAAATTGGGGTGCAAAGGTACCGGCCGGAGTACTGTTGCGACCCGAATTAGACCGTGTGAGTATCGAACTGGTTCTGGATGGCACTGGCACGCTGCTCAGGGTGGAGAAGGACTGGTTCCTCGCATGGCCCATATTCGGAAGGGGGTGTTCAGATAAGGGAGAAGAGATGATTGTAGATTTCGGTCGTCTAATGCTGGACGTAGGGCCGGGCGAAGGCGATGCAGAGTTCCTAATGAAAGGATTGTTTCGCCATTTCGGCCCATTCTGAGCAGGCGCACTCATGTCGTCAGCTTCCTTCATATGCTGTTGTTGTGACCTATAAATCGCCGGATGTCCAGCTCATTCTAATTGTGCTGGAGAGAAGTGAAGCCTGATAGTGGGGGAATGGCCACAATTTGTATGTACAGGGATTTCAAAATTGTCAGTGAAGGTTTGAGGGCTGCTGTGGTGGTGATCGCATTGCGTGTGTTTACTTTGTCGGCCCCAGCAACCGTCCAAGCGCGCGAGGTCGCCGCGATACACGTGAGTTAAATGCGCCACTCAGGTGCCGGGCGGCTAGTCAGCTGGTGGCGACTTCGTTGGTTCTCACATTTTTCTTCAGCCAGACGGAGCAAGTGCTTCCCAAGTACACCGCCATCATTCTTTGTTTTCCTCTTTTCTATCTTAAGTATACTTTCTGCCCTCAAAACTCGTGATAGACTTCGTCGCGCTGCTTGCGCGGCATCTATTTCGAGGGCTCGTCGTGCAACACGCACTGTGGAACAAGTGCTCCTTGCTCTGGCCATCTGCACGTTTTCGCCCATCTATGCGTCGACTCCGTCTCACTTGAAGCTGTAGTCGATTGCGGATGTAACTATTGCTGCTAACCTGTAGATTTTCGGTTTAAACGCGCCCCTGATAGACGCCAGTCACCATGGCAAATTATTCGCAACCGCCGTATGGCGGACCCTTTAATGCGATGCCGCCTCCCCATATTATCCCGCCCCCTACCAACAGCCAGCACGAACAGCGACAGGCCACTTCAGCGGAAGCATTCCAGTATAATGGCAATCTTCCGGGTTTAAAAATGCAAGCTTTTGGGCCAACAGCGACACCCCAGTACCAGCAGCTTTGGAATCACTTCCAAAATGGCATTTTCCCTCCACCGCCCTTTCCTCCGTACATGAACCAGAACGGCTTTCCCATCCCTCATCCACCGCCTCCAGCAGCTCTCCAACACCCAATCCCTCCACCGTCTCCTCAACCTGCAGCTTCAGCAAGCCCAACAAAGGTAGTTCTCGAAAATTTAGTTCAACAACCACAGCCCTTCACTACGCAAAGCACCACCATCACAAATAATCGCGTAGTGGAACTAAGTGAAGCAGATAAGGAGGAAGGTGAGCTGAGTGAAGGAGACCGCGTGTCTGAATCACCGGCATCTCGAAATATGAATAGCACAGATCCTCCTCGATCCGTAGCTCAATCGCAACTTAACCAGCCGCGTTCTGCGAGTAGAAATGAGACGTCCCGCCCAAATCTCAGTCGGCGTGAATCTTTCCAAAATCACACGAATCGATCGCCGGTCAATAATATTCGTGAGTGTTTGCCTGCCTTTATTCACCATTTAAATTTTACCAACAGCTCTTTAGACAGCCGCCCAGCCTCTTCTCTTAGCCAACAAAACAACGATTTTGCGAGTAGAGCGCCGCGCGATTCAAAGGTGGTCCCTGCACCTACGGCGCCAGAGTCGAAACATTCAAGGGATTTCAGAGCAGAGCGAGAAAAAGCGAAGAAATTATTATCTATTTTGAACGACAATAGGATCAACTATCCCCATCTTGTCCAGGAGGGGCTGGATCCTCAGATCTTAGGAGAACTGTACAATGACCTCAGTATATCAACCCAATCTGAGCCAGTGAGAATTCCAGACCAGTTTGGAGGTATCATGAACCTTCAACCAACGAATGAAGCACAACCTGCTGAGTCTCTTCCATCAAGATTAGATGTGAAGCAGGGTGTTCCTGAACGTAGCGAACCGTTGCCAGCCTCCTCTCAAAATATCAACCCTCAGAATATCGCTGTTTCTACTCTACCGTCACAGATCTCTTCGAAGGCGCCCGCTCTCAATACAACTGCACAAGCTAAGCCAGTCATAACTGCGAACACTAACATGAACCGGAATGTTCCCGTTAAATCGGCTCCATCGCCGATTGATCGCAAGGACTATATCGCTCGTTTGCAAGCAGCTAAAATGGGTAAGCAAGCAGCTACATTAAAGCCAACCGGGCATGAAAGCCTATCTGCGGCGTCGAACGCAGCCACAGCAACAGGAAAGAATGTCCAAGCACAACCAGACTTAAAAACATCCGAAACTTTGGCCGCGACAGATGAGTCGATCATAACCGCTGAGAAGAGAAAAGCACAGACAGAGCTAGCTCGTCAGAAAATGGAAGCTCTTGCGACTAGAAAGACGGCTCCCTCCACGGCTGTTGTGTCAACAGAAGCAACTCCCGCATCACTTTCCCGCACATCTTCCTTTGCCTCAGCCATGAACACGAGCGAACAAGACCAAATTCAAAGCGAGCGCCAATCGCTCTCGAGGTCTTCGCCACCTTCCCCGATCCATGAAAACTCAGCAGCAATTCCTAGTACTATCAGCCAGACTAGTAACCAAGCTACCCCATCATCTAGCAAGCTTCCCTTCGGTGGAATCCCTGGACTCTTCATGACTGCTTCGCCTTCAACAAAGCCCACCCAGCCACAAGTAACATCAATATTTGCTTCTAGGGAGACGTCAGTGCCTGTGACCGCTAGGAACAGGAAACGACCCGTTGCATCTGATTTCGATGAGCCGGAAGAACTTCGCCAGCTCACCAACGGATTCAAGCGACCTTTTGGTCAGTCTAGGCATGATCATGTCAACGAAGAAATGATCATCGAAGTTAGTGATGACGAGACAGCAGGTAGCGGGATGGACATGGACGACGATCAGGACGCGCCAGAACCTCCAGCACATCTTCCAAACAATGGGAACCATACCCCCCTCAGACAAAGCACTATTCGCAATTTGCCTCTGGTGCCTGACTTGCCGTCTCGGGCTACTTCTGTGAAACCTGCTGTTTCTGCTATCAGTACTCCGCCCGCGGTTCAAACTCCTGGAAGCCTTGCACATGTGGAAGACCTCAAGAAAAGAGAGGAGGAGATCGCCGCACTTCGAAGAAGAATAGCTGAAGCAGAACGTCGAAAGGCAATGAGCAAAGGCAAACAAACAGAAGCCAGTAGAGCTCAAACTCCTACAACTACTCAGCGACCTGTTGCTGAACCGGCATTATCGTCACCAGCTGCTGCCACGGCCGGCACTGCTCTTAAAAACGTGACACGTAGCATATCCAGTACAGCACCAGTTTTAGCTCCTTCTCTTCCTTCTGCTACAAGTATGGAAACACGCATTCCTCGAACGGATGGGAATGTCACAATGTGTTCGTCAATGAGTAATCCCACTCAATGGAAGAAGATTCGTCGCGCAGAAATCGAATCTGGGTTACCTTCCCTGGATGCAAGTCTAGCTAGCAATGCTGCAAGACTAGAACAGCTTAGAAAGGAAATGGAACAATTAGAAGCTGAAAATAGGAAACGGATGCGAGACAAGGAAAATCTTATTAAAGAACTTGAGAGTCTAGGAATTGATACTGAAGGCATGCCTCATGAGGAACTTCAAGCCAAGAAGGACGAAATAGTCCAACAACGAGAGAATGAAGCTGCATCACTTGGAGAGGGTAAGTCCAATCCCATCTCCTTTAAATCCCCACTTTCGCTTGGGCTATTTTCAGGTCCTTCGACTCATTCACATCTCAACAATACAGCACAAGATGCACATGCCATCACTATCTCAGAGATCCAAACGAATCTCCCCGTAGGCGGAAAAGAAGGCGAAGAACTGAATTGCATGGATATAACCAGCACAGGCAACGACATAGATGGCCAAGTAGAGGTTCCGGCACGTGAGAATGTGGCGGATGAATCTACGGAAGACCGGGCCGATGAAGCACCTGACAATATATCAGAAGCTTCTGGTGATGCCATGGAAATGTCTGATATCGAATCTGATAAGCCCGATGATTTATATGCAGCTGCAAATCTACCGTCGGCTAATACCGAGAGTTTTCAGGCGGCTGTACCTGAAAAAGAACCCGTCGTAGTTGTTGCGGCCGCCGTATCTCCAATACCTTCAACACCGCCTCAGGAAGACGATGCCGAGAATTTCTATTCACCCGAACCAGTCGTTGCTGTTTCTGCTAAAGGTAAGGTGGAGCAGATAGAGGTCCCTCAAGGAGCTCATGTTTCCTCCAATCGTCAATCTGTGGATATGAACATTGAAGAGGGCGAGATTGAAATGTCAGAATCGTCGTTAGACGAGGGTGAGGATTACGAACCTATCGACACTGCGCCTAGACCACAAGAAATATCCCGTACTGGTTCGGAAGACGATTACGAACCTTCGGACGCCCTTCCTGAATTCTCACCTCCAGCTGAGACTGAATCCATCCAGAGTTCTCGGGCGATGTCCCCAGAGAATAAGTCGCTTCCGCCTTCTGCAGATGTCCCAAATATTGCCACTGCTGATGATCTAGCTCCCGAGTTGCAGCCTCAGACCGAACCAGATGCTCAAGGCTCAATCACACAACCGGTATGTTTCCCCTTCCCCGAAACGCACGGGACTAATGCGCTCCGAAAGATTGTCAAAAAGCATATATTGATTGAGCATCCTCGCTTCGTACCATATGAAAGCCCACTCCGGAAATTTAAGTCTTACCGTTATCACCCTGAATACTCTAAGGATGTATCAGGTGGTTTTCGCTCAATGACATATAGCCACCAGATTGATCCAGAGAAGCCCATTTGCCGATTTGAAGCCACTGGAGGCACATGTAATGATGATGAATGTGATAGCCAGCACTTTCGTGGAATGGGTCTGGATGGTGCGTCGTAGGACGGTGCCATTAAGCATCTTCTCTCTTATTTCGTCCAACATCCTCAAGCTGACTGAAATGTTCAGATGATAAGATTCTCGTGCAATTAGGCACTGCCAATCCGGGCCGCACAGACGAAGAGAAACGACAGTGGACAGACGGCTTGAAACTTGTTCTCAAGGAACTACGGCAGAAAGATACTAGAGACCCTGATGTTGTCGCCACGGAGATTGCCAAATATCGCCGTCAATTTCTCAAAGACCCTTCCCGGGTACTCAACCTTTGAGCATTGCCCATCTCTGGATGTAGAATTATGCAGAGACGCAGTAAGGAATCTCGATCCACTGGTGTCATCTAGCTGGACGATCCTTGTTCAGTAGCACAGACCTCATCAGCCTGCTTATTCCGTGATATCCGCTTCGTTCTGATTGCTTCTATTTTTATTTTTATTTTCTCATTCTTTCGTGGTCAATTCCCATTGGCGCTCCCTGCGCTTTTCTTATTGCTCTAAGCAATACTTCGAAAACATGCTCCTTTAATGAGCTTTTGGAGTAAGGTTTGATGGCATTGGAAGATACCCCTTGCATGGGTCACGGAGTTTATGCCACTTCTTTTGGCTGGTGCTAAGCTGGGCTAGGATATCTGTGAGCACATATTAAAAAAGAGCTGGGAAGCCTTAATTTATGGAAGATGGAAACTCGGCTGAAGCACTTGCTGCTTGCCAACATATAATTAGGCTCTTCAAACGATGAAGAGGTAGTTTTGAATAGGATAATGGACATTGATATTTTATATATATTGGACTCACCATACTAAACTTTGCTCCTGTCCCGTCCCATATCCCGGTGCAAAATATCATGCTTCACAGATTACACGAAAGCTCTCTGCCGAGCCGGATTAAAAGGCAGGTTTACCGATATGAGGAAAAGTCTCACCTACCCGCGCCAACCTCGGCTCTAGTCTAGATTCCAGTATTCAAACGCTGACGGTAGATGGAGAAAATGCTACCAATGTGACCCCTCTCTTCCCCGCCCTCTGAGCCACCTGGGCTGCCCCTTGAGTTCTTACCCCGACTATCCTGAATGCCTAGAGCCATGTAACTACTTATCCCTTAGCAAGGTGAAATTCGTCCACACGTTATCGATAAAGATTAGTCAATAGAATCGACAGGATCGAAGGCGTGCTCAGAAATATGAGGTTGGTGATATGCAGAGGCTCGAAAGCAGGCAGCGGCCAGAGCTCCCGGGGGCGTCCTTTGGCCTTTCAAGTCGATGAAAGAGGATATTGAGTCAGTGGAACAAAGTCTATATCATTAGAAGTACGATTGGTAGGTATGGTTGATGATAATATATTGATTGAATCTGTAGAGGTGATGCGCGTACTTTTGATTTTGGTGTTCCACATGGACCACCTACCTTGTGGACGGATAAGTGTCAAGCATACACGAATAAGTCGTGGCACATTTTCTTTTGGTTTGTGTGAAGAACACCAGAGGTTCAACGACCCCAATATTTATCAAATTTTCTAAAAGTTAGCGAACTAAGTCTTTTGGTAGCATTATACTTAAGGGGAAATTTTCAAGATTTTATCTTTTACTAGCGTTGTGTTGTTGCATTTTAGAAAAATTGCTTAGTCAGAAAGTGTCCCACGACTTATTCGGGTATGCCTGGTATTTAATAGCCGTCAAGCTCTACAATTCCCCTCTACTATGCTAGCAAATAAGTAGATAAATTATTGAAAGCAAGCTATAAGCACTGCCTTTGTATTTTCAGCCTCTGCTCCATTCTATTTTTGTTGGTAGCACTTCGGTAGCTATGGTATAGCAATTGCTTAATTGGTTGTGTTATTGGTGTCTAGAGGGAGAAGAGGTCTATTCTACATATTGGTGGTAACTCTTATAGAGCGCGTATGCGCTAATCCTAAAATGGGAAAGAGTAAATGAAATAGGTCCAAACACTAGCAACTCTCTATATAATTGGCCTAATAACCCGTATACGTGATATACTGTATGTGATATTAAAATCCAACTCCAGTCTCTGTATTCTACGTTTACTTAATTTCTTACTAACCACTTAACCTCTCTCTACCCATTCCTTCGTATTTAAGTTGATCGTATTTGTGTTAATGAGGTTTCTTAATATATTATAAGCGTTTGCTTTTGTTATTGCGTCTATAGGGTTTAAGTTGCCGTTAATCTATTTAATCTCCGTAATTATACGTTTCTTATATAATTGGTATAAGTATATTAAGTTAACCATTAATCTCTTCTCCTAAGTACTTCCCAACTTGATAAGGCATTTATATAGTAACTTAAAATCTATATAGAGTATAAGCAGGAGCTCCACCTGCAAGATCTTCTCTATTATAGACTTTAAGACCGCGCCGTAATCAAATCCGTAAGCCATTATATATAGTTTAGAGGCTAGAACTAAGCGAGTAACCCTTTTGCACTTAATAGAGGACTAATAAACGATATTTGTACTACTACTATTATCAGCAATTGCAATTATAAAGCCAATTTGTGAGGTGTTGTCAGCGTTGTTAGTAAAAGAGGCATCTGTAAATACCACAATCTTAGGTAATTGGAGGTTTAAAGGTATAAATTATAGGCCTCTTAACTTGTTGTTAATTTGCTATTATAAACGCTTATTTAGCTTCTTTACGTTACCTTTTTTTGGGTTAGTAACTTAAGCTATAAAGGAAAGATTAAATAAAAACTCTGGTTGGTATATAGAGGTAATATACGCTCCTTTTACGCGTTAAGCAATATATTAATCTTTTAGGGTAACTGTAACTCTCTTAGTGCCTCTTAAACTCGTAAGATTGGTAGTCTTAAGGTTAATAAGGTTTAAGTTCTTGCACTAGCGTATTTAGTTAAATGTAATAGAGTTGTTATTATTAAGAGTAATTTAACCGCCATTAAACTTAATTAGAGTACTTGTTGTAAGTTTCTTACGTTCCTTTGCTATAAACTTAGCGTTTATAAGATTAATTTCCTTATTTTATATAAACTCTTTATTTCCAATAAATAGAGTATTGTTGGTCTGGAGGCCAATAATTCCTACTCCGGCTTTATGCGTGTAGAGGAGGTAAGGGTTGTAGGTAGACTCTTTTATCTTAAGCTTCTCCATGTGGTAAAGGTGGTATATTAAGAACTAATAGTTGCCAGCCTTAGGGATACCGTATAGAGGCTTAATTACCTTTATAATGGTATTATTGCTGAGTTATAAGATATCTGAGAGTTCTAGAGGTAGGCGAATATAGAAATTGTAATTTAAAAGAGTGGTAGATTATATGTACGCTTATAAGATATTACGGAGGTATAGGGAGGCGCCTTCCTTAAAAAGAGAAGGTGTAAATATGAGTATAATTTATTAACTTGATTGTTGAATGGTAGGTAACTATATTAATACCAATTCCTTCTCCTAATTGTTGTAGGCTTATATAACTAATTGTAACTTTTTAAACGCTTAATTAGTGCCCTTATTTTTAATATTATTAACAAATTAAGAGTTAAATATATAGGTGCCTTCTAGTACTATAGAAGTATTAGTAATTTAAAATACGCCCTTCTTAAGTAGGCCGTTAATCTCCTTCGTATGGGAGTTAGTATATAATAGAATTGCTATATAGACAGTAATATTAGGTCCATGAAATCGTTTAGGTTGCTAGTAGTTGTGTTATAGTTACTAAATTAGTACCTCTTGCTCCTCTTCTCCTTTGTTAACTTGCTCTCTGTTAAATTAATCTCCCTTAAAGTCTCCAACTATACTCTCTTTGTAATATAGCTTAATATAAGTTAATTAGAAATTGGTAACTCTAGATAAGAGTTTAACTTTATAAGTCTTGCTAGTAATTCTAATTAATAGAAAGGGGCCTTTCTAGCCTCCTTTCTCTCTGTATATAAGCACTGGGGAATTAGGTAGTAGGTTGTATAAAGCTTCTATATTAGGACCGTTTTAAGTGTTAAGTGCGTTGTTAACTATTCTCTTAGCTCTCTCCTTCGTGATCTCTTCTATTGCTTTGCGTATAGTGACAGCATGTTATTAAATTAATAGTGCCGGTACGTCACTGTTTAATATTTGTGGGAAAGCACTAAATACTAGTAGAGTTGGTACCAAGCTGTTAGGGCCCGTAGAATTATTTAATGCCTTAACAGCTATCTGTAAATATGCCTCCTTTAAGATATCTAAACCTATCTCTTCTTGAATAATCTTGTAGGCGTAAAGAAGGGTTATATAACCTTATTTAACCTTTCTAATGCTCTAATAAGCCTTAACGGGCACGTACTTGGTCTTCGTTGCAACTATAGAGGCGTTTTAACGAAACTTATAGCTGTTAAAGTTAGTGCCGGCGTTGTATACAACTAAATTGGGGGGACTAAGATAAGTATTAAGCTAATAAGTATAAAGAGCCTCCTAGGTGGTTTTTATAGATATATTTTTTAGAAATTGGGTGGCGGTAAATCCTATAGCCTTATTAACAACGTGGAGTACTAGCTTGCCATTAATGTAAAAGATATTAATAAATACCATATAATTAAAGTCTAAATTATTAGGAAGCTTGAACTTAAATCTATATAGGGATTTGCCGTGCTTTTAACAATAGTAATAGTACTTAGTTAGCTTCTTAATTATCTCTTTGTCAATATTGTAACCTAAATACTTAAGTAGAGCATATAACTTCCTAACTAAAGGATGGCCGAAATAATGGTGCAATTATAACAACTCTGTTGCCGTTAAGTAGCATACTATTAATGTAATTAATATAGTAACGAATTGCTATAGAGTCTTTCCCTATAGTAGGAAGGGGTGACCGAACTGTTATGCCACTGGCACTGTTAATGTAGGAGTTACTACCTTATTGGTAAGGTTATTGTAGTAGTAACCCAGAGAGTCAAGATCTTGCAGGCTTATAAGAAATAGGGTATTAGCGCATATAATATAAAACACAATCTCTTCTACTAGTGATTGCACTTTAAGAGAACCTACTAATAACGTTAAGCTAATTCCGAACTTGACCTTAATAGCGCCGGCGTTAGAAGTATTAAGTGTGGCTATTAAGTTAACGGTCTCCTTGTATGTAAGATATTGGCCAAATCTAGCAGTTAATGCTCTTGCTGCTTTTATGTTAATTATAATACCGTACTATTTGTTAGAGTTATATTAAGAGGTCTCTTTAGAGGTGGTTAAATATGTAAAAGGGAAAGTAGACTTATTAGGAACTACTCCTATAAGTATATATTAAGTTATAAGGTTGCTTAACTTCTTAACTATTAATAATATAAAGTGTTTGGCGTGTTTAGTATCTTCTTTAAGATTAAGTACAAAGGTCTAAAAGTTATTAAGATTATTATTATCTTTAGTGCCTTTGTATTCGGTAATCTATTAGGCAGCATTCTGATTAAAGGTATAGCCGTATTTACGTCTATACTTCTCTTTTTAATCTTCTTGCTCTTTTTTTAAGTGTTTAGTAGACTAACAGCCTTATTTCTTGTAAATAAAGCATCTCTTAACTTGTAAGTCATAAGGGTTGCGGAATTAAGGATTTTAGTCTTAAGGGTATCGTTCTTAAAGGTATTAAGTGTTGCGATTCTGAGGGTATTACGGGAAGTATTAAAATCGCAAGGTACCGTGATTATTGTAATTATTGTTATTATAAACGTATCGGCGGTCTATATAGTACGCTTCTTTCTCTTTATCTTCTCCTGTAATATAGGCAGCTATAGCTGGTGGGTGACTTCTCTTGTAGGTAATAATTAAGCTTTAAAGAGAGTTGATTAAGGCTGGTAATGTATTAGGTGGTTAAAAGTATGCGTAACTGTAAGCTAAGTCGTCTTAATACATAATAATTAAGCGCTGTTATAAAGCGGCGTTACCCTTTATAGTTTTGTTGGCGCTATTTTATGCTTTTCAGAGGTCTCTGATTAAAATATTAAGGTATTCCTTTTTCTGTTTGGCCGTATTCTCTAGTTAAGATATAACTTCCTTTAGTATAAGGCTGTTAAATAACTAAAGTTAAGAGTGGCGGTAGTTATTGTTCTTAAAATAGGCTTATATTACACTGCAAAGTTAAGTAAAAGTAGGTATACTTTCTCTATACAATGCTTAATTTGTAAAGAAGTGGTTAAAAGTATTATCTTTTAGTATGTTGGAATATGCCTTTGCCTTTATTGCGTTATTAGTAATATTAAGTTGCTTGCAGTAATTCTTAAAGATATTAAGTTTAATATTAAAGTTATTATTCTAACCGCTGTATTTGTTGTCTACTATAATTAACTTTATAAGGGAAATAATATCTCTAGCAGTATGGTCTGCTGGTAAGAGTAAAGGAGGTAAGTTTTAGTGTTGCGTAGGTTATTATTTAATATTGTTAAGGTTGCTAACTTATACTTTAACTCCGCCTGTCTTTAGTATATATGCTATAAGGTTTAACTTGAATTTTCTATTCTTTGGTATTATTTGTTGAATCTCTAGTATTGTTTAAGCAGTTAGCTTTTCCTCCTGAAGGCATTTATATAGTATGTTGTTTAGCTTGGGAGGGCGATTTAACTTATATACCCAAACTCCATACTTACGCAGAGCACTTTATAAATTGCGTAAGTGTATCTTATTAACTTTATTAAATAGCTGTGCCGTTTATTTATTAAAGTCTTTTTTAAATTACTTCCAGAGATTACTATTTTATAACTATAATTGGTTATAGACCTAGCATTTATGTCTTATAAAAGCATCTCTCTTATCTTTCTCCTTATTTGTGGGATTAAAGCCGTTAGGCCACTAATTCTTGTTCTCTGGCTTTGCTAACCAGTCCGCTATGGCTCATATTTATTGTATAGGAGGAGGTAAGGAGGGAGGCAGAATTGGTCACTATAGGGTTTTCAGAGGTATAGAGGGAGGGAAAGTTATTGGTATAGAGGCCGTATTGAGTTCGTAGGTTATGATGAACAGTAAGACGCATAGGTGCCGCGAATGCGTGATGGACGCAATATAGAAAGACAAGCATAGGCAGGCCTCTGAATCTTTGAATGCGAATTAAGTTGTAGAAATATAAGCATAGGCAGGCGTCTACTTTTTAACGCGTATTCCCTAGCAAATCTTATATAAGGGTTCTCTACACAGGTAGGTAGGCCTTTTATGGTTAATTCCTCTTTAAAATAGTACCGTCTCCTAATCTGTAATCACTGATTAGTGTTGGTAGCACTTTGGTAGCTACGGTATAGCAATTGCTTGATTGGTTGTGTTATTGGTGTCTAGAGGGAGAAGAGGTCTATTCTACATATTGGTGGTAACTCTTATGGAGCGCGTATGCGCTAATCCCAAAATGGGAAAGAGTGAATGAAATGGGTCCAAACAATTTTGGCAATTCTTAATAGCATGGCAACCTCAGCTAAAACATCTGACTTTATTCCTCCCCCAAACCTTCATTCTTTCTCTGTGGGGGGAAAGACAGCAATTGTCACCGGTGCCGGTTCTGGTATGTCATCTCAGAGTTCCAATCAACGTCATGTTGACGCTTCTACCAGGAATAAATCTATGTTTCGCATCCCTTCTGCTCTCACAGAACTGCAATGTCCTCTTCGCCGACCTAGCCCTACGCCCAGAAGCTCAGAAAGTTGTTGATGCTTACTCGTCAAAAAACGAAGGGAAGCCTAAAGCTGCTTTCGTTCAGACTGACGTGAGAGACTGGAAACAGCTTTCTTACATGTTCGAGGTAGCCGACAAAGAATTCGGAGGTGTAGATATCGTCTGTCCAGGAGCTGGCATCCACGATCCTCATTGGAGCAACTTCTGGCATCCTCCGGGCTCAGGAGCCTCCAAGGATTCTTCTGATGGTGGACGCTATGCCAGCCTGGACATCAATATCACACACCCAATCCGGACAACTCAACTGGCAATCACGACTTTCCTAAACCCGAGCCAAGGCGAGAAAGTCAGCCCAACGAATCCAAAACGTGTGGTCATCATCAGCAGCATCGCCGGACAACTTGCAAATCTTAATACGCCGCTCTATATTGCTGGCAAGCATGCCATGAATGGCTTTATCCGATCACTCGGCATGCTAGATTCAAAGCTCGGAATCCGCGTGAATGGTGTAGCTCCAGGACTCGTTAAAACACCTCTTTGGACAGACCATCCGGAGAAAATTTCCCTTGTGGACCAGGATAAAGACGTTTGGGCAACCCCTGAGGAAGTGGCCGAGGTGATGGTCAGATGTTTAGAGGATCCGGAAATGGGAGGTGGGACGATATTGGAGGTTGGAGCGGGCCAGACGAGAAAAGTGGCCATGCTGAATGATCCAGGACCAAGTGGCCCGGGCCGTAGCGTGAGTAACATCAGAGCTCGTTATGCGCAAGTATTTGAGTGGTTGGGAGAGGATAGTTGGGGGCAGGTGAAGTTGTAGGCTTGAATCACAACCCCGTGCCTTTTAGGCCATTCCGTGTAGCTAGTTCGTAAGATTTTTAGCGCTCAAAGTGCTCGAGCTGTTTTTATTTATTTATTTTATATCCGTTGTATTGTACTACGTACAATACTGCGCATGCAGCCTCCGGGCTATGGTGCTATAGTTCTATATACATAAATCCTTCCCAGGCAGCTTAACACGTACTAGTAGCTACGTCCTAGTAGTTTATAAACCCCTAGACTAGAGGTTTACGGCTCCCTAATAAAATACTAAGTCACTAGCAACTACTAGGTAGTGAGAAAACGGTAGAAAAGAAGAAATCCTAACGCTTGTCCCTATCCTATTTGCAATTTATTTCTGTCCTTTTGCTCTCTATTATCTATTTACTAGGAGTTACCTCCTTCTAGAATTCCTGCTATTAGCTATCCCTGTCTTATCTATAAAAGCTGGCAGTATAATTATATAATAGGAATTTTGCACTGGACTGAGCTGCTAGTAGTGGTAGTTATAGTTATAGTCGTGGTCGTAGTTATTGGAACGGAGACAGTTTACCACGAAATCGTTCCACAAGGTCTTGAACCGTAAGTACTAGACTTAGTGGTTTCTGACGAGGTCGAATTGGTTGTAGGGGCGATGATGCTAGTACTGAGGCGTATGTGCATGGTTGTAGAGGGGATCGCGGGGGGGATAGAGGTAGTGGTAGGTGAGGTGGTTGAGGCGATTGAAGCGCTTGGGGCAATTGGGGTGATTGAGGTAGTGGTTTGTGTTTCGGTGATAGCCGAGGTATGCGGCTTGGAAGCGGTTTTTGAGGTTTCTGAGGTATTCGAGGTATAGTAGGTGTAGGCGTAAGGGTCTTGTCTGGTATACAAGGTGTTGTTGCGATATTTGGGGATGCGAGTATTGGGAGATAGTTATAGAAGTCGGCCCTGAGCTCTAGCCACGAGCAGTCGTCCTTGTGCTCTTCCATTAACTCCTCGATAGAGTAGCCCTCATTGCTCTACCTATACATCTGTATACTACGGAAAGCGCATTGTTAATATCCTCTTCGCCGCCTGAGACTAGACGGTAGAAACCGGCAGCGGCGAGTTTTATTAGGGAGAGATGTTAATAGGGCCAGTTAGTATCGGTATACGATCTTATACGGGAGGATATCGTCTTAAAGCTAGAGGCTAGGATTGATAGTAAAGGCGAAGGCAAAGGCGAAGGTATTGGTAGAGGAGATGCAGCTGGGTATGGCGGGAACGGCGATTCAGGGGGTTATAGAGTTAGAAAACTAGAGTGTACAAAATGGGGGTGTGACTACACAGTGTAAGTCGGAATATTACGCTTGCACACCGTGTCAGTATGGTATAAGCTTATATAATATATTATAACGTGTTTCACCACTCAGTGGCCCACTCTGTGGCCCACTCTGTTTTCTCACCAAAACTCATAAAAATCACAGTATAATATCTCAACAACCACTTAGTAATAACTTCTAAAATTTTATATTTAAGCTTATATATATACTATATCTCTTTTATTTTAATTTTAGATAAATTTATTTAATAGTTATAGAGATATATGGTTTTAGACCGTAAATTCTGCTCTAATCTCCATATATCTATAATTACCAAGTAAATTAATTTAAAACTCTTTAAAATTAAGAGAGAAGAAGTAATATATATATATAAACTTTTAGAAGTTATTATTAAGTAGTTGTTAAGATATTATACTGTAATTTTCATGAATTTTGGTGAGAAATAGAGTGGGCCACTGAGTGGGGTGGGCCACTGAGTGGTGAAACACGTTATGTTGTAATTCTCAACGTCCTCCTGATTATCAATCTCATCGTCGCCAAATTTATATATATCCAGCTCAAAAAGAACCTCTACTAGATCCTTATCCTTAACCTCCTTCCAGCGTAGATCAGCTGTAGAGCCTCCCATTTGTTGACGGTAGCCCTTGGTTAAACGATTTGACAAGAAAAAAAAAAGGGCTTAAAACACAATGCCAAGACTCGCGATAAAGACGAGTATAGCTCAAAGATAGTTCATTACACTGTTTACTAAGCATATGGCCCGTGCAATACATAGTGTAAGCCTCTAGAATACACGTGTAAGCTCACACCCCTAAGTACAGAAGGCTGCAAAGGAGGCTGTGATAGCGGAGAGAAAGGATTCGGGTCGTCCGTAAAAGAGGTCCGCCTCTTTTTCTTTCTCTTCCTTTCCTTCCTCTCTGCAGTCATCGCCCGCGTCTTTGGAGCCACTTTTTAGGAAGGGGAAGGAGAATTTTGTACTCGGGCTGTACATGTACATTCTATCGAAAGGCGAAACTACCGTAAGGAAACATCCGAATTATTTGCAAAAGAATCGCAGACGTCATAACTGCCAATAGGGTCAGTTTCCTCGATGTCTCCATATCTGGTAGCAATAGTCTTTGTATGAGTCGGGTTTTTCTTTGTTCATGTACGGTCATAAGGAGGTGTTTTTTAAAGGTCGTGAGGCTAAATTGTCACCAATAATTCCCAGACGACCATATCCACGGAGAACTCATGCTAGGCTAAATGAAGAGCACCTGATATCATCGATTTTACATTTGCTGACACCAACCAGCCATGTGCTGATTGATCCCACGGCAGCCTATCAGCGGGTAGCGACCCACGCTGGCCATGGTGACGATAGAGGACCACCTTGAAGAAGCCTCCGTTGCCGCGTCTCATCGTTTGCCCAACAACTCTCCAACACTCTAAGCCTCATCAACTTCCTTCGCAACACGACCAATTTATCCCCTCTTCTACACTTCGATTAACTTTGCAACTATGTCTAGCTCTCTCGATCAATTGAAAGCCACCGGCACCGTGAGTTTACCCCACCAATACAACCACCCCGCCGGACAATCCGGAGATAGGCCGTCAAGGCCAGAAATTTTCAACCTCTTTGAACAGATTGCAGTGAAGCTAATACGAAATTTATCCTTTAGACGGTTGTCTGCGATTCTGGCGACTTCGCGACCATTGCTAAATACAAGCCCCAAGATGCCACCACCAACCCCTCATTGATTCTCGCTGCGTCGAAGAAGCCAGAATATGCAAAGCTCATCGACGCTGCGGTCGAGTATGGCAAGAAGCATGGCAGCAGCATTGAGGAACAGGTTGATGCGACATTGGATAACCTCCTCGTTCAGTTTGGCAAGGAAATCCTCAAGATCATTCCCGGAAAAGTCTCAACGGAGGTAGATGCAAGGTTTTCCTTCGACACCGAAGCTTCAGTGAACAAGGCTCTTCATATCATCGACGTAAGGACCTAGAAATAGTGAAGCAGTTTTGAGCTCAGCACTGATTTTCGTCCAGCTCTACAAAGAGATTGGCATCCCTAAAGAGCGTATTCTCATCAAGGTCGCCTCAACATGGGAGGGCATCCAGGCTGCCCATATCTTGCAATCGAAACATGGCATCAACTGCAACTTGACACTCATGTTCTCTCTGGTTCAGGCTATTGCAGCTGCTGAGGCCGGCGCCTTCCTCATCTCCCCCTTCGTTGGCCGTATTCTCGACTGGTATAAAGCTGCAACAAAGAAAGAGTACTCTGCGTCTGAAGACCCAGGAGTTAAGAGCGTGCAGTCCATTTTTAACTACTACAAGAAGTTTGGCTACAAGACAATCGTTATGGGTGCATCTTTCCGAAGCGTCGGGGAGGTCACTGAGTTGGCTGGCTGTGACTACTTGACTATTGCAGTATGTACTGCGCACCACTTATTTTTCGCTATTCTACTTTTTGAACTGGAAGCTGATTTTATTCTAGCCAAATCTCCTTGAGGCCCTCTACAACTCGAGCGAGCCAGTGCTCAAGAAACTCGATGCCTCAGACGCTACATCGCTGAACATTGAGAAGAAGTCTTACCTCCACGATGAGCCAACATTCCGCTTCGACTTCAACGAGGAACAGATGGCGGTAGAGAAGCTCCGTGAGGGTATCTCAAAGTTTGCTGCAGACACTGTTGTTCTCAAGGATATTCTGCGAAAGAAGATCGAGACATAGATTTGGTCCGATGTCGGTGGCTAGTTTGTTTATGACGAGATGAATTTGACAGCTTGCGGCGTGCTTTTCTACTCCCGAGACTGTAACTAGTAAAACCTCATTTTCGATGCACAAAATAGAAGGAGAATTTCTCCTGGTGAGATTTAACGTCATCTATGCATGAATGGTGCTTTGTAACGTTTCGTGGGCGAGACCGGCTTCCGGTGACGCAAGATACGCCTCGCCCCGCAGCATCACCGAGGAAGGAAATCTCCCACCCCTCAACACCTCTCTGCCACACCCCTAAGTCTGAAACCTAAAGAAACTTCTTCCCATTAAATATAAATAATTCCATCCAAATACCGCCACGATGGTTAAAGCTGGTGAGTTTCTCTGTCAAAGCCTAAACTCGGCACTCTATTACTACCAAAGGTGGGGCAGCTTGTCTTGAGTCGGATTGAGCGTATTCTGACACAAGCCCCTTTGGAAGGCTGGAATCTCTCTCAATTGGACAGCCATTCGATATTTGGGGACGCTGATGGGCAAGCTGTACCAGCTACACCATTCAAGGCCTGATTCCATGCTTCAAGATAGAGTTTCTGCCAATAAGGGACCAAGTGATGACAAACTCTGTGTATTGGGAGCATTACTGACAAGCTATTCAAATTATAGTCGCCTTAGTTCGTGGAGATACCTCCAGCATTAAGGGTACCGTAACCTTTGAGCAGAGCTCCGAATCCGAACCTACTACCATCACATGGAACGTTACTGGCCACGACCCGAATGCTGAGCGTGGCTGGCACGTTCACGCTTTTGGCGACAACACCAACGGATGCACATCAGCCGGACCTCACTGTTAGTTTCACGTTTACAAATCCTTCCGCAATGCCTGAAGGAAATAGCATTGGCTAACTTTATGGTGCCCTAATCTAGTCAACCCTCACAACAAAACCCACGGTGCTCCTGATGATGAAGAGCGCCATGTCGGTGACTTGGGCAACTTCAAGACTAACGACCAGGGCAACTCTACCGGCACAGTTACAGACAAGCTCGTCAAACTAATCGGTGCTAACAGCGTCATTGGCGTATGCGGTACTTGCTCGATATTTCAGAAGGCTCTTGCTAACCACTCTTCAGCGCACTATCGTCATCCATGCTGGTACTGATGACCTTGGCAAGGGTGGAGACGAGGAGTCCAAGAAGACAGGCAATGCTGGCCTTCGCCCTGCTTGCGGTAAGTTTCGATTGGGACTTGCCTTCTTCGAGAGGATATATACTAATTCTTGTAGGTGTTATTGGCATTGCATCCTAAATGTCCTTCTGATCAAAGCCAAATCCGCCACTTTATAACAATTTGACGCCTGAAGGAACTCAACACCAACGGGACAATTTGCTTAGTTAGCAGCAATTAGTGACAAACAGTAAAAAAGAATGCTATCAATTGGTTAATGATGGTGCCTAGTATTTGCAATGCTTCGCTATGAGATACTGTGAAGGCTAGCATTGCAATATGATTGCAACAACCCGAAGCCAAATTATTCCAATAGAAAGGCCAATAATAATCACTTCCCAAAGACAACCGGAACGAAGGTTAAATATAAATATTTTTGAGTGACGCGAAGGCTTCCACAATTTCGCCTAGGCATTTGAGGACACCATTCACCCCACAAAACTAGCTAGTTTATAGCTAATATCAAACACACCGCAGCCTTTTGCTACACAACGTCTCGTACTTTTGCATTCCCAAAAGCTCTTATCGGCTCATTTGCACCATCCCTCATTGAACGCATAAAAGCAGCATATTCTCAGATTATACAAACAAAAGTAAAGTCAGCTCGCGTGCGTCCCCTCTTGGCCTTGCTCATCTCTGCCCCGCGACAGCTTGCCTTTGCGAAACTTGGAAGCTAACCGTAGTTTGTTCTCAGACAGCCTTTCTCTTCAAAAATACACCATGTCTCTCCTCGAAGCCAAAGTCAAGAGCGTTCTCTCCGGCGACACCGTCATCCTCCACAACGTGAACAATCCGAAGCAAGAGCGCACTCTCAGCCTTGCCTTTGTATCTGCGCCGAGAATACGGAGGGAGGGAGATGAGGTGAGTTATACCCTATCGCATGAGTGCAAGGGCAGGAGCATGCAAGAGCATGAGCCAGTCGTGCTGCTGCATGGGTTTGCGGCCTCATCATGCACCAAGCCGCTGGCGAAGCTGCCTGAGGCACATTAGGCAATCGGCTGACACCGCGCAACTCCCACAGCCCTTTGCTTTCGAATCCCGCGATTTCCTACGCCGACTCCTTGTTGGAAAGGTAGTGCATTTCAAAGTGCTCTACAAGATACCCACTGGTGCCAATCGCGAGTATGGCATCATCTCTCTGCCAAATAAGACGCAACTACCCGAATTGGCCGTCACCGAAGGCTGGGCCAAGATACGAGACGATGCAGGCAGGAAGGACGACTCAGAAGAGGCCGCCGCTATACTGGAGAAGTTACAAGTAGTGGAGGCTAGGGCGAAGGCAGACTCAAAAGGTCTCTGGGCGGAGACTGGTGGGAAGATCGAGTCTTCCTATGAGCTACCAGACCCCAAAACTTTCGGGGAAGAGTGGAAGGGGAAGGCAATAGACGGTACTTGAATTACGATCTCGACATAACTAGTGTTTTTCCGGCTAATAAGCTAAAAGCAATCGTCGAGAAGGTCCTCAGCGGAGACCGTCTTATAGTCCGGCTCCTCCTATCTCCAACTAAACATGTGCAAACGATGCTTCTCATTGCAGGTATCCGAGCGCCGTCAACGAAACGCACTAATCCTTCAGATGGGAAAGAGCAGCCTGCTGAACCATTCGGCGAGGAAGCGCAGCAATTTGTCGAAATGCGGCTGCTACAGCGTAACATTGTAGTGAATGTTCTAGGCGTCAGCCCGGCCGGCCAGCTTGTTGGAAATGTTAAGCATCCCGTCAATGGCACCATCGCACCGTATCTGCTCAAGGCGGGTTTGGCCAGATGTACAGACCATCACTCAACCATGCTAGGCGCAGAGATGGGTACTCTGCGACAGGCCGAGAAATCCGCCAAGGATAGTCGCCAAGGAGTGTTCCAAGGCCACGTTGCTGCCAAAGCGTCTAGCAGCGGTGAACTCGAGGCTGTGGTCAGTAGGGTTCAAAGCGCAGACACCATTTATCTCCGGAACAAGGCAGGAGGCGAAAAGCGCATTAATCTTAGCAGTGTCAGACAACCGAAGCCTTCAGATCCTAAGCAGGCACCTTGGGGAGCGGAAGCGAAGGAATTCCTTCGAAAAAAACTCATTGGCAAGCATGTCAAGGTCACGATAGATGGCAAGCGAGCTGCTACAGAGGGTTACGATGAGCGAGAAATGGCTACCATAACTCTCAATGGTAAGAACGTTGGTATGCTGCTTGTAGAGAATGGTTTTGCCTCAGTAATCAGGCATCGTCAAGAAGACACGGACCGAAGCCCTATCTATGATGACCTTCTCCTTGCCGAACAGCAGGCACAGGAGGAGGGCAAAGGAATGTGGAACGCGAAGGCACCTACTACCAAGCAATACGTGGACTACTCGGAGAGCTTAGAGAAGGCGAAACGCCAGCTCTCTCTGCTCTCTAGGCAACGAAAGGTTCCTGCCATCGTCGACTTTGTGAAATCCGGCTCTCGCTTTACAGTCTTAGTACCGCGAGAGAATGCCAAACTCACATTTGTCCTATCTGGTATCCGCGCGCCTAGGTCCGCTAGGAATCCAACTGACAAAGCCGAGCCTTTCGGTCAAGAAGCACACGATTTTGCCAACAAGAGAACTCTACAGCGAGATGTCGAGATCGACGTCGAGGACTGTGACAAGAACGGCGCATTCATCGGCACCCTCCATGTCAACCGCGAGAACTTTGCCAAACTTCTGCTGGAAGAAGGCCTCGCATCTGTTCACGCCTACTCCGCCGAAAAATCAGGCAACGCCAACGAGCTCTTCGCCGCCGAACAGAAAGCCAAAGAAACCCGCAAGGGCCTCTGGCAAGACTGGGACCCCTCCACAGAAGACGAAGAAGTCGCCGCAGGAACTGCCTCCGAGACAAACGGCCACGGCGAAAACGGTGACTCCGCCGCGCCCGCCGCCCGCCGCAAGGATTACCGCGACGTCATCATCACGCACGTCGACAAGACAGGGCGGCTAAGGCTGCAGCAAATCGGCACTGGCACCGCAGCGCTGACGGAGCTGATGAACGCCTTCCGCAACTTCCACCTCAACCCGACGAACGCAGGGGGTCTGCCCAACCCGCCCAAAGCGGGCGACTTCGTGGCGGCGCGCTTCACAGCCGACAACGAGTGGTACCGCGCGCGGATCCGGCGCAACGACCGCGAAGCCAAGAAGGCCGAGGTCGTGTACGTCGACTACGGCAACTCGGAGACGCTGCCGTGGACGCGCCTGCGCCCGCTCTCGCAGCCGCAGTTCTCGCCCCAGACCAAGCTCAAGCCCCAGGCCCTCGATGCTCAGCTCTCGTTCCTGCAGCTGCCCGGGAGCCCGGAGTACCTCGCCGACGCAGTCGACTTCATCGCGCGCGAGACGGCGGATCGCCAGCTCGTGGCGAATGTGGATGCCGTCGAGAAGGATGGCACCCTGTTTGTCACGCTGTTTGACCCCGCGGAGAGCAAGTCGGGCGAGCAGAGCTTGAATGCGGATGTGGTGGGAGAAGGGTTAGCGATGGTGCCGCGGAAGCTGAAGGCGTGGGAGCGCTCGGCGACGGGGGTGTTTGAGGGGTTGAAGAAGCGGGAGGAGGAGGCCAAGACTGAGAGGAGGGGGATGTGGGAGTACGGAGACTTGACCGAGGACGAGTAGGCCTGTCGGCAAGGATAGTCCTCTCGTCCTTGGTGAGTTGGTGAGACGCGGTGGTGCCTTGAGTTGGCGCTTGGGATGCGACTTCGGGAGTTCAGAGCGGGTCGGATGGGATAGATGCATCATGTGGGAACCGGAGGGCTTTGGTGGAGGCCGGTCTTGAAGGTCTTCTTTTCTTTCGGTGATACTGATATAAAAGGTATAGGGGGCATGGGCATCGTGACAGCGTTTGTGGGTTGGCATAGTGGGTTGGCATAGTGGGTTGGCATAGCGGGCATTTGAACTCTGGCTTTTAGAGCTTTGCATGATGGAAAAGAAGGATGATTTTGTTAAAAGGCTATTTTATTGATTCATGGGGAATACCTCGTAAGGCCGTAACATTGCGTATGCCAACAGAATGACCATGCAGAGTCCACAGTCTATCGCCGGATAGCCGGAGATGCACTAGGCTTTTCCATTGAGAATGACCCATAGCTTTGCAAAACCTTCAGTTCCTGGAAGAGTCAACTAAGATTTTATTCACTGCCGAGCATATTGAAGCCTACTGTCTTGCATATTCACCTATTCCGACATAATCACACCCCGTGAATCTACAAATTCTATAGCAGCTAACATGCGACATCATCTATGCCGGGAATAATCCCGCCTTCCATAATACGTCTAATAGCGACTGTCCGAAGATCATCGACTGAGAGGTCAAAGGTATCGTCTGGATTTCTACCAGCGGGTATTGCGGACCCGAATAGCTGCCCTCGGGTAATGGTAATGACTTGAGCTGCGGTAGTGATCGGTGTTGGGAGAATGGTGTAATTCCGTCAGCCACTAACTTTTATATTTAGGGGCGTGTTCGGTTGCAATCTGGAGCTTTTTCAATCTGAGGTTGATCCGTGCTTTCTTCCGGCAGAAAGGACGCGTTCCTTCTTAATTTGGTACGCGTTTGTGGCTTTGTAAAACACGGGCGTGTGCAATCTGGAGGCTTCAGATTGAAGCTGAATCTGAAATCTGGAACTCAGACCTCCATATTGAACTGACGCCAAGACCTTCCGTTCAGAAGCTTCATACGGTAAAGTTGCCAATTTTTAGTGTTCTTTTAGCGTGCAATTCTGGTGTTCTTCGAAGCGGTGAGAGGAACATCAAATATTTGAGGCTATGCAGGCAAAATCACTCCGAATCAACGGATTCTGACCTGAATCTGAGGCCTCCAGATTGCAACCGAACGCGCCCTAGATCTGAAAGATGTTAGACTGTTAGATAATTACCTCAGTTTGTAGCAGTCTCTTATTCCCGGCTGATCTGTGCACGAACACCAGTTTCACAACAACACGTGCCGTGCTAAGGGATAAAAAGTTATTTATTGGGCATCTACATCACGTGATTTTAGCGAGAGACTATTGTGTAGGTGGCTACATTGGGATGGATGGTAAGTTATTGCTGCATGAAGCAAAATCACTGAGGGTGTCGGGTTACCACTGCCGAATAACCATTACGTTAAGAACACCTAATACATTTGTTTTAGTAGTAAGAATTCTTACTTCTATAATTTCAAAGTAAAGTTTCCGACGTTGAGAGGGTTTATTGAGTCAGTCGTTGTTCTAGCTGAGTGGGTACTGTCTGCGTTGCGCATCGAAGAAACCCCCGCAAGATACGGTAGTTGATAACCTCCCCCAATAAGTAAGGAGGGCGAAAGGGTGTATAGTAGTAAATATTTCAGGCATTAGGAGCGATCCATGTTTGAATCGCGAGTTCGATAGCTTAAGGTTGTTCTGCTGGAGCGATGGATTGATTTTGGTGTTCTCGGGTAAATAGATAACCCGGGCCAAGAGAGGCCGAACAGTGCTGTCGTTTGGGAGATTTGGCTCTAACGAGGAGCTGCCAAGACGCATGTTAAAGGTGCTCGATTCCAGCACTCGTAAGACTCTCATGTTTCGCTTGGGTTAGGGGGGCAATTGCAATTCATGTTCCGCGCTTCCTGACATAGTTTAGCGCACAACAAAGCAGAAGTTGCAACCTAGATCACCCGCCCGCCCTATTTAAAGCAAATATCCCCCCTTTCGCCTTCTCTCTTTTCCTTTCCATTTTCTCACAATCGCCTCCACCAACGAACCCACAAACAACATCCATCAACACCCATAATCCACATCTATCGTGACACGTCCATCAACGCGTGTCTATCATCAACTTCGTCTAAACCTATTACTTCTAACTTCAGTTCAACATGACTGGACGTAAGTACTTTTGATTTTCTCTTCCTGCCGTCGCGTTGTTTTCCTCGCCGCCTCACCTTATAATCACGAGTTGCGCGACCGGCGGAGCCGCATCGCGTCAAACTCAACACCATGCCATCTTATCGCCAACCCTAATCCAGTCTCCACACAACATCACCAACCTAACTGTCGCTGCGTCGCATAAATATTATATCCACATCAAACTAACATGTTTTCTCTACAGGTGGCAAAGGTGGTAAGGGTCTTGGAAAGGGCGGCGCCAAGCGTCATCGCAAGATTCTTCGTGACAACATCCAAGGCATAACCAAGCCCGCTATCCGTCGTCTCGCTCGTCGTGGCGGTGTGAAGCGTATCTCAGCCAGTAAGCTCCCTCTATTCCAACATTAAACCACATCTTCTATTACATAGACTAACCCCGCTCCAGTGATCTACGAAGAGACCCGTGGTGTCCTCAAGACCTTCCTCGAGGGTGTCATCCGCGACGCCGTCACCTACACCGAGCACGCCAAGCGAAAGACCGTCACGTCGCTCGACGTCGTCTACGCGCTCAAGCGCCAAGGCCGCACCCTCTACGGCTTCGGTGGTTAAGCTGCTTCGCTCGACAACGTCGCTGCTCGCTCATCTCCTCCACTCGCTTATATCTCGGCCGTCGGTGCGGCTTAATGTTCTGACGGTTTGTTGGCGAGGATGAGTGATTCTTTGGGATTAGGTCTCTGGCAATAGCAATGGGTATAGGTTGGCGTTTGGGCATTGCTTTTCAGGAGGCTTCGATGAATTTCACGAATTAAGGGTGGTCCAGTGTTAGACTAGTCTTGAACTCAGACACATACACCCATATAGGGATCCCACCCGCATCTATCTCGTCACACTGCTGCCTTGGTGACCACTCCCGCTGCAGAAGCTTACCGCGAATCAAACATGACTCACAACTCCCGAATCTGCCGCTGGAACCACAGCAAACCAGCCCCAGCCCTCGCCCCCTCCGTTCCCACTTTTTCTAACCACCCACCCACCCCTCCATTACCCCCCTAACCTCCTCACTCCCTACCACAACTCCCAACAACCCCCCCTCAACAACCACGCTCCTCAGCGCCCAAACATGCAATCCTTCCTCCACCGCTGCACATGCATCCCCGACAACCGCAACATCGAACCCGCGATCGCTGGCCTCACGCACCGTCGAGCTCACGCACGCATCCGTCGTCACCCCGCAAACCACCAGGTTGCGCACCCCGCGGGCCCGCAACATGGCCTCCAGCTCCGTGTGCACGAAGGCGCCGCGGCCGGGCTTGTCGATGACGGGTTCGGTGGGGAGAGGGGACAGCTCGGGCACGATGTCGTGGCCGGGCTCGCCGCGGATGAGGAGGCGGCCGAGGGGGCCGGGGGCGCCGATGCCGGAGGCGGTCGCGGGCTCAGACTCAGAGGCGGTGGTGGTGGATGAAGGGGAGGCGAGGCGCGAGCGGAAGAGCTCGCGCGGCGAGGCGGTGCTGAGGTCTGCGCGGTGGCCTTCGCGCGTGTGGTAGACGGGAAAGCGGGCGCGGCGGAAGGCGGAGAGGAGGAGCTGGATGGTGGGGATTATGGCGAGGGTTGGGGCGATGGAGTAGCCTTGTGCGGAGAGGTAGCCGCCGGGGCTGCAGACTGGAGGCTGGTGAGCTGGCAGAAGGGGGATGAGGTTGGGCTGGGGAGGGGAGGGAGGGAGGCGTACAGTCGCGCTGCATGTCGATTATAATGAGGGCAGTTGTGGAGGGGGAGAGCGAGGCATCGTGAGGCCAGGCGTAGGGGTCTGCAGAGGTGATTTGGGTCTTGGGAGTGCTCATGGCGGGTGGAGATTCTGGGTTGGTTTGGACGAGCTCGAGCCTGTGAGATAAGTTGAGAAGGGAGGAGTGAATGCGGGTCTCATGGCAGAGAGGGGATACTCCGGTATCTGCTATCCAGGGACTGTATCTTGCCTAATCTAAGAGAAGAAATGAAGATATAGGTGCAGGATGTGTGTACGTAAGAGACACAGCAATTGATAGAGTGGAGTCGGTTCGGAGATTGATGTAGACTGGACGGATCGTAGGGCTGAGTTGCGAGGTCTCGGCGCTCATCCCGCAAGATTCATGTCGACAGGGTGCAACAAGACTCCTCTCCAATCGGCATATTGGAGAGAGTCGGGGATAGAGTTAGTGAGAGGTATAAGGAAGTTGATATAAATGGGTGCGGCATGTCTTGGCCGAGCGGTGCCGAGTGTTTTTGCAATCAAAGACATACTCGTAATTCAACGATAAGAATCATCAAAAATGGCAGCTCGTTCATTCAATGACGGCCTCGCCGCCACAAACGCGCGCAGGAAAAAATGTACTCCTAAGGCATGGCGCATATCGAGTGGATAGAATTGATCGACACTATCTACTTCCTATTTATGTCTCGTCGCAGCCGTCTTTCTACTTATCTGTGTTTCATTCTATCCTCACTGTTCTTTGCTATCACCGCTGCTTCTATGCCTCTTCCTTCTGCGTGTCCTTTATATTTCTGCGCAGACTACAAATAAGATATTTCAAATTAACATCTTCAATTCATAATGGCTGCCGTCGTAGAGCCAGAGCAGAAGGTTTTCGGCGACAATATCAGCGACGATGCTGTGCTTGAACAGCTTGGATATAAGCAAGGTAAGCTCCGATTACTACCTCAACTCGTACAGTCAGCCGCTGATGCACCTTAGAGCTCAAGCGTAGCTTCGGCTTGCTTGGCATGATTGGATTCAGCTTCAGCATCGTCACAAGCTGGACGGCTCTTGGAGGCGTCCTGATTGTAGGTGTAGAGTCTGGTGGTCCTCCTGTCATGATATGGAGTTGGCTTGGAATATGCCTCGTCACACTCGCTGTGGCATACTCCATGGCTGAGATGTGTAGTGCGTATCCAGTAGCTGGCGGGCAGTACTCGTGGGTAGCAATTCTGGCTCCACAAAGATGGGCAAGAGGGTTCTCCTATGTCTGTGGATGGTTCATGTTGATCGGTGAGAAATACAATTATCCAAACCCCAAATTACTACCGCATTTCATCATTTGGTACACTTCTAAGGCTCCGTAGGCATCATCACAATGGGCGCTGTGAATAACTTCATCGCAGCCAATTTTGTTCTTGGCATGGCGAACCTCAGTAATCCTAATTATACTATTGAAAGATGGCATACCGTTCTTCTCGCCTACTTGATCGCCTTCCTCGCTGCAGGCGCCAACATTTTTCTTCCACACCTCCTGGACAAGATCTCACGAGGTATCTTGATCTGGAATATAACCGCCTTCTTCGTCGTCTTCACCACTATCTTAGCCTGCAATGACCACAAGCAGCCTGCCAGCTTTGTCTTCGGCACCTTCCAGAACTTCACAGGCTTCAATCAATCCTATGCAGCAATTTTAGGCATTCTTCAGAGCGCGTTTGGCATGTGTTGCTACGATGCACCTTCCCACATGACAGAGGAAATGAAAAACGCACGCAAGCAGGCTCCGCGAGCCATAGTACTGTCCGTTTACATTGGCGCAGTAACTGGCTTCGTATTCCTGATATCGCTCTCTTTCTGTATGGGCGATATCGAGACCACCGCGACCTCTCCTACCGGCGTCCCCGTAATCGAGATCTTCTTCAACTCGACCGGTAGCGTGGGTGGAGCCTGCGCACTCGCCTCTCTCATCGCCGTTATTGTGCTCTTCTGCGCCAACTCGCTGATGGCCGAGGGCTCGCGGGCCGTGTTCGCATTCGCGAGAGACCGTGGCTTACCGTTCTCTGGGCTGTTGAGTAAAGTCGAGAAGAGGAGACAAATACCAATATACGCCATCCTGCTTACACTGGTAGTGCAGATTGCATTTAATTCAATCTACTTCGGGACGATCACCGGATTTAATACCGTCATTTCCATCGCTACAGAAGGGTTCTGTGAGTAGACACATCCCGCTTTCCTATTTGACCTGCTTTACTTATTTAGTAATTCTCTAGATCTCTCCTACGCCATGCCCCTCCTCGCACGCATCCTCGCCCACATCACCGGCAAGCGGCACCGGCTTGAAGGACCCTACTCGCTCGGCCGCTATGGGCTCGCGCTCAACATCATCGGCTTCCTCTTCTTGACTTTCTGCTGCATCACCTTCAACTTCCCATCGCTAAACCCCGTGAATAGCCAGAACATGAACTACACGTCAGCGGCGATTGGAGTCATCATGCTGGTCAGTATCGTGACGTGGATCACGACTGGCCGCAAGCACTTCACTGGACCTGAGGCCGGTCATTTGCTAGATGTGGGGAGAAGAACAGAGTCGGCCGTGACGGGAGTGGAAGCGAAAGCAGAATGAAGTGAAGTGAGGTAGAGGTTATCGATGGGCAATCGGAGAGTTGAGCGTTAGCTAGAATAGACTGCACAACACGTATACCAATTCAGTTGTTTTTTTAACAGCAGAGCAAATTTTTCCAAACCCCCAGGATCAATTGAACAACTTTCCTTCATCCGCCGCGCTTAAAAATAAACTAAAACACAATCCTTGCGCGCTCGCCGCTTTTGCGGCATGCACGATCCTGGAGGATTGTGGGAGAATTGATGATGCAGGGGGTTTGAGATGGTTCTGTGCCATTTGCGTGCAAGAATCCTGCAGTGCCCGCGCCGTATGCAACATGTAGGGTTGATGGTTGATAGCAATGCCACAGAAATTTAATTCTTATTAATTTGCGTGTATTTATGATTATGTAAATTTAGTGCGATTGTGTAATAGCTTTTAGCATTCTAGTGTATACTCGTAAAGTATTCACCTACTACTAGCAGGCAATGGAGGACTTCAGCTCTCTCTAGAGGAAGAAAAGCCTGCATCACCAGTCAATGTCTCCGCGCCCATTTCTAGGTCTCTAGAATCACGGCTCTAGAATTCAATGCCTGTGATTTCCAGCTCTGTATTGAGCACCATCTCCCAATCCACCCATCTATGGAACAACCGGTTTCACCTTAACAGCCATCCCTTCAACAGCTATCCCCCTCAACTCCACACCCTCCGCATCCAACGGCGCCTTCACTCCCATCTCCACTTCCACATGCGTGTCTCTCAGCGTCCTCTCCGTGATGAACGCCCTCGCAACTAACCCCAACCCCGCCACGGCTGTATACATAACCCACATATTCCGCAAATCTGCGCATACGCCGACCTCACGACCTCACGACCTCCCTCTACCGCAGCCCCAGCGTCCCAACCAGCACCGCATTCGCGCCCTCGAACTTCTCAGCCAGCGCTGCCGGCAGCGCGGGCCCGACCACCGCAGCGCGGGCCCGCATCCCGTTCTGGAACACCACTCCACCAGCCATAATGGACGCCGATAGAGAGGCAGGAGTGGGTGGGGGTGGCGCCGCGCACGGATTGGAAGTAGGGGGGCAGAAAGTACCAACTGGCGACGTTGACGAAGCTGTTGGTGAGACAGACGGAGCGGGTGCGGAGGATGGGGAGGTTGATCCACCAGTCCCAACGCCATGAGAGACGTTGGGTGAATAAGCCATCGAGGAGAGGACCAATGCCGCTAATGAAGCCCCAGACTAGACCAGTTAGGCCGATATAGAGTCCGCGATGCCTGGATTAAAGTCAACATAGCTGTAGGTGGGTTTAAAATGAGAGAATGATGAATAAAGGGCGTGATCTAGTAATAATCCTCTAGTTGTTGTAGCGTCATAAAAGATCCCTCAGCAATCATCGCGAATACTTGAACCACCTCGAAAAGAGTTACACGAAAACTTAATTGATAACAGGATTTACTGATACAATGAATGAAGGTATTCGGCTCTCACAAGACACGAAACAGAGATGAGCACAAACCTCATACCGAACAAATCACTTATGCATATATTAACCAATACAATCAAACCACTAGCGGCACTGCCTTGGACAGCTCTTCCGGCAATCAGCCTTGCTATGCTCGTTGCAGAAGCGCATATTGCTGAGCCTGCAAAGAAGAGCACAATTGCAACAAGTAGGGCGAGTTTGCGTTCCTAGATGTCAGACAAATTAGCCCACACAGGTGCTGCGGCTCCGCTGCTGAGGAGGTAGACTGAGCCAATCCAAATATAAACGGCTGATTGAATTTCGTAGGATATGTTGCTACAGAAAAGTCAAGAGCTGCGAAGAGAGTGAGCTATGTCTACAGGGTTAGTCGCAGCACCGAATTCTATCATTGATTGTTATAGCAGAATAAATCGATGAGCCTACAAGAAGTGCCGTGAGAACAACCGTCAATCTGACGGCCCCGCCATTTTTCTCTTGTGGTGAAAGATAGGGAAACGTGACCGGTAATAAAAGCCCGCACTCTAAACCAGCTGCCACGAGTCAGTTAGGCGCCCCCTACTTAGCCCATTAAGATAGATGCGAACGTCATTCATAGGAGGCAAGCATCAGGTAGAGGGCCAGGCTAAGTTTCTCACCGCTGGTGAATTTCAGACATTGGCCCAAAATTGGCACAGAAGAACCAGTAAGAGAATTTAATGTTCTCAAAATTCATGATATTCGCACAACCATGATTCCCTACTTCTTCGACGCTGATCTGTCGGGAGGCTCGGCTTTTGCGGGAGGGCTAGGCAGATCCATCATAACAATCATGACAGATCTCCGACCGGCTCGAGTGCTTTTATTCCAGCCTGTGCGTTAGGGCTGGCGGAGCTGTTGGTTTCAAGCATAAATCACGGCCGTCGCGACGCGCAAGGCGCACTGAGAGCGCCTAGGCGGCGCCTCCTGTGTTTTGGGCTTTTATAGAAGACAGTGCATACGGACAAAGTGTGACAGTTTGACAGTTGACACCAGTAATCACTAGTAATGATAGGCGTACGGGCTGGGCAGGCTGAAGGACGGATAGGAGCGGTGACAGAGATATTGGCATCATCGGTCTGGGATTGACCGGTGGGAAGAATTGGGTTGCTCTTGTTCTGGTTGCTTCGCTGGGGAGGCGAGCTTTGGGCTGCTGCTGTTGGCTGCTGGCTAGTGCCGCCCGGTTTTCTCTTCGTCGCAAGCTTGCATTTCGTCATCGCCGCAACCCCCAGCGCCCAAACCCTCCACTGCCACCAAGGCATTTCCATCAAGGACAGCTCTCATCAACCAACTCCGGCTCTGCTTAGCCTCACCCTTCAATAACAAGATCGCCTTCCTGTCCTACTTCTTCTTTCACCAAATACTAACGCTGCCTTGCACTTCCCTTAACTTTTCCTGTGTGAGATAGAGAAGTTGCACTCGCTTCCATCCCAGCAGCCTCGTGCCGCCCCTCCCCCTCCTCAATCATAGCCATGGCCTCCCGACGCTACCCTACCGCTGAGCTCTATGAAGAGCGACAGCGTGGGACCCACCGCAATGGCAATCGCGGCGAACGGACCTACGAAGAACTTGACGTCGAAATTTCTCAAGGTAACCCCCGCCGCAGCGCTCCCGACTTCCTCCGCGATGACTATGGAAGATCTTCTGCGGGAGCCCTCGTACGCGATCGTGTCACCGAGGAAATTAAAAGTCCTCGGAGGCGTGAAGTCGAGGAAGACACCCTAGTCGTCAGAGGTGGGCGCCGAGAGTCCAGGCATCGTCCAAGAGAGGTCAACAGGGATGAAACCGACATCGTCATCAAGCATCGAGATAGTTCCCGTCCCAGACCTCGAGAGGGTCACGAAGTCGATCGCGAGGAGATCCGGTTCCGACGTGGCGAAGTTGAAAGAACCCGCCCTCGCGAAGTCGATCGAGAGGAAATCACATTCCGCCGTGGTGAGAGAGAACCGCCCAGACCTCGAGAAGTTAACAGAGAGGAGGTCATCTATCGCCGAGATGAGCGTGTCGGTAGAGAGCGTGAATTCGAGAGGGATACTGTGGTCGTCCGTCCACGTGAGAGGAGCTTGCCGCCTCCAAGAGAACTGGTTGCTAGAGAGCGAGAGGAGTTCGTGGTCCGTCGCCGCGAACCTCCGCCTCGAGAAGAGGTAAAGGACGAGATTATCATCAGACGAACTGAACAGCGCTCTCCATCTCCTCCACCACCTCCACCAGAGCTGGAACCAATTGTCAAGCCCCCGATCATCCAAGAGGTTATAACGCACCACCGTCACATTGATCATGGTAAGTTTTATCGTGGTATGTATTAAGAATTCTAGAGCAGTGAGGAACTAACTATTTATAGGCGTAGAGAGAGCCCGCTCTCCGTCACCCCCACTATTTCCTCCTTCTCCACCAAGGGAAGACAATCTGGAGATTTCCATTCGTAGACAGTAGGCATCCGTTCAATTTTTTCCCCCTTAGTTTGCAAATCTAACATTTTCTAGGAGCAGAGGAGGTGGCAAAGTGTACGACGAAGATATCATCTACGAGCGTGAAACTCGCGAACGTAAAGAACGAGGCCTCGAGGTTGAACGTTCCCGCCGTCGTTCTCTCAGCGCTCCAAGACGCCGCTACACGGAAAATGATCTCGAGGCCGAAGCTGAATACTACAACCGCAAAGCTGCTGAACGTGGATACATAGGCGAGGCTTACAATGGAGCAACTAGGGACTGGGCCATTGTTGATGTACCCCCCGGGACCAACCGCGTTCGCATGGATGGTGTTGGTGGAGGAAGTCAAGAGATTACTTGGCAACGGTATAATGGTGTTCGTCGATCGAAGTTCATCACTGAAGATGAGGAGTTTATTTCTGATTTCGGGCGTCCTGCGCCAGCGAAGCCAAAGTCTGCAGATATGTGGACTGAGATTACGAAAGATTTGGTTATCAAAGAGGCCATTGATACTATGGGCTTTGATTATGAAGAGACGGATTACTTCTTCTATGTTATGGAGTATCTGCGCTACGTAAGTTTTCCCAATTTTCATCTTAGACGAAACGTTTACTGACATGCCACTTTAGGAGGATGTTCTTAAACTCGTCGAGCTCTCGGATGATATCCGCGCTAACCGGCGCTCTCGCATCCGCCAGATCGAATATGAGAGAGAAGAGATCCGTGAACGGAGACCGAAGTACGATGACCGTTACTACGAACATGAAGAAGTCTTGTATGACAGCAGACGCAGCCGGTACAGATGAGCGAGATAACATTAACCACTACGACAATGGACAATTTTCAGTAGACTGCATCCAATTTATATACATGGCACCTTCCCTCGTTACATTCCCTCGGCTTTACTCAGCGAGATACCAGCCAATCGCGGCAGCCCCTCCTACGGAAAAAGTTTGAAGATGATACCATGGGAACACAGCGACGATTTCACGACTTCACGATACAACTCGGCGAATGCATGATTACTTTTTTTGGTGTGGATGGCGGGCGGATGTACTTCGAGCCTTTGTGTTGCGACTCTGGAATGGTCCTCACGGCCGGCATAGGCGGAGCGCGTAAGACTACGGCTTTCTAGGTTTTATGACTGTTTTTCTTTTTGCTCGTTCATCGGTTGGATTTCGGGGCGGCTTTTCCTTCTCGGCTCCTTCGACTATTATATATATGAATTTGAATATACAGTAACACTACATAATAATGAAGTCCTTTGAGAAGTGAAAACTATTGAGCTTCCGCAGACTATGTACCGCTCGTGAGATAGCGATTCAAGGTCGCAATAACCTCATTACCAAGCATCACCAATTCCACACTAAGATTAGCGTTCCAAGCCACATGCCAACCTCTCATCAGCCACCACCATTAAGGGATTTTCCACTTCACAAATTATTGATCTTGCATAGAGCTTGCATACGTAACTGAAAATAGCATGCATTTATTGGCTCACCAGGCTGGCCTCGTTCCTTATGGGGGGGTCTGCCATTCGCGAGCCCCTTGAAAATAAGCGCTGTGATGAAACAGCCATGCTCCTCCCACTGGCTGCTGCACTCAACGCATATCTTTTTTCACATGAGTCTGGGAAGACTAACCGCCCAACTTAGAGAGCTGAGTAGAAGGGCTAAGTGGGGGAGCAGGGTATAAGGCGGGGCCGTGTCTCTCAAATGTCATAAATCATTTTCAGAAGTCACCCTACTCAATATAGTCTTTTCATGATGTTTTCCTATTTGCTCTCGTTTCTTGCAATTACTTCGAGTATGTTCCCGCTGTATGCTACGTCGCAAATAATGTACTGATTCTGGTCTCTAAAGTTCTACCACTGGGAGTCTTTGGCGATTCTCCCGCGGCATCAACACTGTATCTTAGCCAGACTGGGACGCAATTTTCTCTCAATCTCCCGAGCAATTCCTCAGATGTTTACTTTTATTTTACTTCACCCGCCTATTCCTGGGTTGCTGTGGGGCCCGGAACTAAAATGGCTGGGTCCTTGATGTTCATTATGTATTCTTCTGCGAATGGGTTGAGTTAGTCCTTCGCCGTTAACTCATCCTCCATTTACGTTCTAATACTGGTGTAGATGTTACTCTCAGCCCTCGAATTGCTACGTCAGTCCCTGCTAACCTCTACCATTGAGTACGTACTAAAGGTAAACAGAGGTAATACCGAACCAACCTTCGCGAAAGAAATACAGATTGAAACCTTACCTGGAACTGGCATCACTAATCAATCCTTCGTCCTTAATGCCGTATGCCGTAACTGCCGCAGTTGGAATGGTGGCTCTCTCGATGTCACTTCTACTACCCAGCCATGGATGTACGCATTCGGACCTACTAACGACATCATGTCTGACTCGCCCTCTGCGTCTTTACGGCGTCATCGCGACTATGGTACTTAGCAAATCTCAAATCCTTCAGCTGTAGGAGCAAGCTGATGGAAAACAGGGCATTTCCAAATGGACATGGTCCACGCGACTGGAGATGGTGGTGTCCCGGGTCCCAGCACAACTATGAATGGCACTGCACTTGTTGGCGGCTTGGTCATGGATGGAGATAAAGCGTCCATCATCCACGCCATCCTGTTTTCTTTTGCAATCTTGATTATGTTCCCATTCAACGTGATCCTGGTGGGTTTCTTCAAGACCACGAAGCTCCATGTATGGTTCTCTGGTCTCATCATGATATTCGTCATCACTGGATTCGCGCTTGGCATCTACGTAAGCGGAGAATACAATCGAGTGAGTAACCGTTGCAAGCTCTCCTTTGCCAAACTTACTCGGCGATGGAGGAGCCGAAACGTACCGTTCTAATACCTAGGGACTAGTCCAAACATTTCAACTCCGCTCACCAAATCTTCGGCTTCATCATCATGGCAATTTTCATCGGCATTGCCGCTATGGGAGGCTTCCAAGCCCGCCAACACAAAGCAGCTGCAGCAGCATTCCAATCTCCCAGCAACGGCCACCGAGAGCCAACTAAACTCGACTCTGCGCACAAATGGATAGGACGGCTGGTTTGGGTCCTTGGTATAGTTAATGGCGGACTGTAAGCTGCATTCTCATTCGCTTTTCAAACGGCCGGCTAACGAATGGCTCATAGCGGTCTGCAATTCTCCGACTCTCCCATGCACACCAAAATCATTTATGCACTGGTCACGGTGGCGCTCGCGCTGCCGTTGGTGATCGTGTACTCGTGCATCTGGAGAAAGCGGAAGGTTAGGCAGGACATGAATGAGGATCGGGATGTGGTTTTGGAGGCCTATTATGCTACACAGCCTAAGCCACAATACTGAGTGGAATCGAAGTTGGTTTATATCTAAGCAAAAGTATATCCGGCGGGTTTTTGGCGGAACTACTATAAATGGCGTTTGTGGTGTAAGAGTGTCTCATCGGTTATCGGAGTTGGGTGTCCAACCCCTTTTCATAGAGCCTTGAACGAGATTCAATCTCAACGTATCTCTTAACACGTTAATTCTGGTCCTCAGGTTATCGATAAAGATCGACCAATTAGATCAGCTAAATTCGGTGCCCGTACTTAGGAATATAATGCTGCCGTGTGTGTTTAAATCCTTCTAGTAATCTTTAATAGCCGGCTCTATAGTAATTCCTATATAAATAAGCATTCCGAAGTACGCGTAGAGTATATATTGGCTGCTATATGCGTAGGTATTCTGCTCTCTTATCTAGTAGATAGAGCTCCGCGGGCTTATTTACCTACTCTATAAGCTTATTTATAATCTTATCCGTAAAGGATAGTCTAAATAACTTAAAAAGATTGTGTATATTAACGTTAGAAGGGAGGTTTGGTGAGCTATAGTCGTCCTAATTGTTAATATAGAGAGGTTCGAATTTAGGCAACGGCCAGGGTTTAAGGGGAGCTATTTTCGCCGTCTTATTTAGGGCAATATTATATTGAGTCTTCTAAACAGGGTCTATATTAATTCTAGCACAATTAGAAGGCATGGTGGCGGTATAATTAATGATTGAATTCTATATGGATATACGCGTTGTTTTAAAAACGGTGCTCCGCACGCACCACTTACTCCGAGGACCCTGACGTGTCAAGGGTACGAGAGCTTTTATAGTGAAAGTTGATAGTTACAGGAGAGTAAACACGATGATCCAGGTCATCATGAGTAAGCTGTCTCACTTGATAATGCGTTACAAGGGATTGAAGCTAAGGCATCGATCAGCTAATGGGGTTCGGAGTAGGGTAAAAGAGCACGGAGAGCTTGGCGAAAGGAGGCTCTTTGGGAATATGCGAATTTTGGCATTCCATTACCGGATATGTGGGACTGCGCTGGAGATTTCCCAATGTTCCAACGCGTCCTTGTTCCAATGCTTTGGAGAATATATCTGACGTGATTTGGCAACGCGCTGTTTGCAGGCGGACGAAGCGCTTGCAATAGACTATTCAGTTGCTTGCAGCTAGGTTAGCAAAATACAGGTATCCTATAAATCAGACGCTCCGTAGAAAAATTCGGTTATGGGGCAGTGAAAGCACGTGCATATGGCTCCCTATCCCCCTCAAATTTTCCCTCGGTAGAGATCTCGTTGATGATAAGGAGCAGTATACACGTGCGCATAGTCCCGAGTAAAACACGTGATGCATTACGCAGCCAGGCTGCAGTTGGGCTCAGCACGACTTGCTGCCAAGTCAGACGTCGTCTTTATCCGCTCATCACTCCACAACACTGAACCCTTCTGTTTCTTCAAGCCAACCTTTTTATTTACCTATTGACGAACTTTCCAAGTACTGGTGACAAAGTTAGCAAAGATGCTGTTCCGTTCCTTTGGCCTTTGTGCCACTTTCGCGCTGGCCGCCCACGCCGTAATGGTCCCGCCGACCGTTAGCATCGAGAGCCTCAGCGATGACAACAGTATTGAGACCCTCGGTGTCGATGCCTTCAAACAAAGCATTAAACTGGAATGCCCTGATTGTCCCATGGCATCAGGAGAGAAGACGTTTGTATGGAAGCAGGGAATAGAGAACTCACTCGTATGTGGTGTAGCCGCCGGTGTCCGTAAGAGTCCGAAGCATAATTGACGAGTTCTATCTAGGTTATCGACTTCGCAATCGGCCAAAATCAAGATACACTTGATATTGGCGGCGTCCAACTCTATCCGCCATCCTTTGGCCACTTCGCCGACCCGTTCTATGTTTCCCAAGTTGCCTCTGAATCCGATTCCGACTCCAAGCGTCTTCGCATCACAGGCTATGCCCTCCACTACAACACCGCCGAGACAATCAGTGAGGCCGGAACCGAGCTTCTTCCTATGACATTCAAGATCACATCAATCGAGTCTCACTCGATCTCCCCACCGGCCCTCACTATCTTCCTCCTAAAAGATGTCTCTGGTCATCTCATGATTGCCTCTATCAGCCCAGCTTCGGCTGCTGCGGAATCGAGCCCGAAGGAGGAGACCAAAGAATGCAAGGAATGGTCCTTTCTCTGCAAATGGAAGTCCATCATCTCCGATAAGATCGAGGGTGTCAAGACAAAATTCTCGAAGGGCTGCCACAAGGGTAACTCGATGCGTCCCAGTGGCCATGACAAGCCTCCACACAGTGCTCACCCAGGCCGTCCTCATCACCATCCTCACCACCGTCCTCACCACCACGGTAAGCACCACTCTCACCGCATGGCCCTTGTCCGCAAGATCCTATTCACCTTCGTCTTCCCAATCATTATTGGAACAATTGCCGGTGCCTTTGTCTATATTCTCGGCATGGCTATTGGCCGCTCTATTGCATTTATGTGGTGGAGCCTCCGTGGCCGCACTCAATATGAGAGCGTTGCACAAGACGACGAGGAAGGCCGTGATGGCTTTGACGGTAAGGGAAGCGACAAGGAGGTGTACTGCGAGCTGCCGGTATACGATGGAGTAGCCCCTCCGGTTTACGAAGAGGCCACGGAGAAGGAGGTTGTCGACGAATCCAACTAGAGCCGTAGCTGCCCCATGGTACGAATACGTAACGGTTTAGGGATTCGATGGTTAGAGTGCGGTGATAACGGTGTGTGTGTAGAGAGGATATCTATAATTAGTTTTTTTTTTGGTGGTTTTTCGACAGCAGGATATATTCGTGCTTCTTTTGGTTAAGGGAATGAGTCCCTAAAGTACACATCATGGCTCCACACTCGTTTTTGCTTGTCCCTTTGCACAGGGTTGGTAGTCATAATTGTACGATACAATATCAGCAGTTTATTTTTCATACGTTAACCCTTGGAATTGTTTAAGATTTGGGGAAACACGATCCGCACGTAGTTCAATTTAAAATCTTGCACTTGTCTTTCCCGCGATCTTCAAATTCTTGGCTTCTACTGGATAGAATCATCAAATGATAGGAGCTGTGGCTGCTGATGCGTTGTCACCTCCCCGCATATCATCGAGACGATTCTTAGCTTTCAACAAGACAATTTCCCTCCAGCTCTTTTAGCCTCCACGGCTTTGTATTACTCGACACCAGTACGAATAAGCAAAATGGCTCTCTCATATGAAAGGTGATATCCTTTCATCCGTACCCATATTCATAGCAATCATGGCTGACCACGCTTCACCAACACAGCATCATCACTTCCACGCCCTTCAAGTTCCTCGTTGGACATGAGAGAAAGCTACTGACGGTACATGCTGCCCTCATCGCCCACCACTCGAAACCGCTCGGAGTCCTGGTCCGAGGGCCTATGCTGGAGGCAAACCAAGGGTACGCCGTACTTGAAGACATTGAAGAGGGCACGTTTGTCCGATTCAGCCAGTACGCATACACGGGGGATTACAGCACGCCGGGCCCAGAGACGAACAACGATGGAGCCGCGGGAGCTACAGCAAATGGAGCGACGAACGGCGTGACGAACGGCATGACGAACGGCGCAACGAACGGCGCAGGCTCCGACTACGACAATACAGGAGCAGCGTCGGTAACCTCGCAAGAATACTCGGAAACAATCACGGCCACAGACCTCTGGGGGGGCTCGTACCGGGCCAAGAAGAAGAAGGCGTCCGCCAAGAAGCCGTTCACGTGGGACGAGTTCGACAAGCCGCCGGACACGCCGACGCTGGAGTCGCAGGACGACGGGTCGGCGGAGGAGCGGCGGAGCGAGAAGGCGCGGTCGAAGAAGGCGCGCGTGTGGGACGAGTTCGAGAGCAAGGCGTACGTGACGGCCGCGCCGGCGTTCAAGCCGCGCCGGAACCGCGACGCGGCCGAGGACTACACCGGCGTCTTCCTGTGCCACGCCCGGCTCTACGTGTTTGCTGAGAAGTACGACATCGCGCCGCTGAAGCGCCTCGCGCTGTACAAGCTGCAGCGGACCCTCGTCGACTTCACGCTGTATCCTGAGCGCGTGGGCGATGTGGTGGAGCTGCTCAGGTACAGTTACGTCAATACAGCGGATATGGTCGGCACGCCGGACGATCTGAGGGTGCTGGTGATCCGCTATACGGGGTATGTGGTTGAGGATCTGGCGCAGAGCCCGCAATTTGGAGCCCTGTTGGAGGACGTCAGCCAGATTGGCAGGGATCTGATGAGGCAGATGCTGAAACGGTTGGAGTAATCTAGTCCGCGTGATGGAGGTATGTTTGATATCTCTGGCGTTGCATGGTTACCGGAAGCATATTGCAAAAGAAGTCTTTCCTGGGGCTTAGTTTGGACGTTGTTGGAGGTTTAGGGGAGGAAACGGCTTGTAATTAGGAGGGTTCGGCATGGGTAGAGTGTAAAGAGCCGGGCGAGTTGAGCTGCGAGTTTCTAGTTGGGGTTGTGGACAATCCCTATGCAAAGTCTGCTCGGAATGTCCTTGCAACTAACCGGTCGTGAATGCATCAATGGCGCATATGGCGAATATCTCTACATTGACAAATGCTTTTCTAACTACTTACAGTATAACTTAAGTTTTTATAGAGGCTGAAAATGAAAACAAGAAAAAAAGGATTTGGGCAGGTCTTTATGTGACACGCTTTTGAATAGCACGGTATGCTTTGAGTATATCCTGGCTTAGCGCATACCACTATCCGGTTCGGACCGATTGTCTTCCACGTGGGAGACGGTCGGTCTTCAAGGGTCTTTACTTTCTCGGTACGAAGACTAGAAAAATTAAAATCGGTAATAAGAACTCGGCATACACTGGCTTTGGCGTTTTGGCCAATGGAGAGAGGGGATGAGGCTTCACATGGAGCATCATGACTGGCGAGTACTACTGGGAAATACGCCTGGGACAAGTTATTCAAGCATGGAGATTTGTTTTACCGAGTGAACGCGGAGCACAGTTTAAAGGCTTTCGGCTTCCCGCTCAGCTAAAAAATGGCCACCAGCCAAGCTCGGCGAGTCAGGAACTTTCGTATTTCAAGTTTTTATGGGCAAGCAATGATATTGCAAGGACCGCCGTGAAAGAGAAAGACCTCAAACAGAGCTCCGAAATAATGTCGCACAAAACGTACGCAAGCGCTAGAAGATTTCAAATTCGGTACGTGTATCCAATCTCGCTTGACTGCCACCAACTGTGCATGCGAACGGCTGTGGCTGCATGCACCCAAAGACTATTTTGGTTGCCCGAGAGAATTATTCTGGTTGGCCAGGAGAATCTCATCGAAGTAACTCAGAACTTACCTGACGTACGCTTCCTCTTTCTCTCCTTTGCCTGTACCTCCGCCAAAACGCGAATACAACGCTGTCTCTGCAATTGCCAATGGAATTTGGCAATATCGTACGAGTGGAAATCTCACGATATTTAACAAAGATCGGAGGAAGGCCGATCGCGAATCCAGAAGCAAGGTTCTTGCAACCAAACATACGGCTCCGCTGCAATTACTATGTACAGTTGGCAATCAAGCGAGATTAGATGCGTGTACACAAAGCTGAGCAGCCTGCACGAGCTCCGGTTTCCCCCCCCCCAGTGTGCGAGTGTACGTGCAACATTACACACCTAATTTCGCTTTCTTACACACGAGAGAACTTCAAGTTTAACTCTTACAATTAAGCTTAAAAAGCCAGAGGCCTTACCTTTCTTGCAAGTGCACAGCCCTTTTGTAAGTGGTACAGGCTGTGATAAGTCACTTCAGCTAGCGTATCTCGCAGGGTTAGTCGTGGCCGGAATCTCAAAATGCCGAACGCCCGCGTACCCCACTAACTTTGTATGTAAACAATCAATATACACAACTACTCTCGCGTTTAATTAATTTGCCTCTGTACCATAATTATGGTAGTTACTTAATTAAAAATTTCCTCTACGCGAAAATGACGCTATAACGCTACGCCTCCTTCTACAGCTTTGCGCATGACGAGCCTCACCCCTCCCTCCTTTGGCGAGTTTCAAATTCGGTACACGGGAGAAAGGAGACTTCATCAATTTAGGAGGGAGCGTATGTCAGGTAAGTTCTAAATAACTTCAATTCAATTCTCCTACAACCTGTACAGGTTCCGGTGTCCCCATATGGCATTGACTTCCGACATGAATCACGGCACATGCCGATCTAGTCGGACCAGCTCGCGCTCCTCCGTGTCAAAAGTAAACCAAGACCTTCTGCATGGCCCTGATGGTTTGCAAGCCGCTTGGATTGCTGTCCTGCCAAGTGCTGTGGACTGATTTTGATCCATCACATCGCATTGGGCCACATCTCGTGTCCCCGCTGCCGCTGCATTGCCGTGAACATGAACAATATTAGTAGACCCATACCCCAAACCAGGGCGACACGAGCTCCACTTGTTTTTCTCCTACGGTTCTCCGGTTCTTATTATAACCCAGTCGATACCATCTCTCCTTTCGTCTCCAGTCGTAACAGTAGATCCCGTTAGCGCATAGAGCCATCGTCAACAAAAAAACTGTCACCATGTCAATTCCAATAATTTCCTCGAGAACTGCTCCACTCCCTCCCGATGTCTCCACAGCCCCTCGACTACTTGGCACTACAACAACGGTTCTCGTTCTGGGCCTGCTTCTCTTTTCAGCTCGAATTATTACACGAGTCCGCCCGACCCCTAATCTGGGTTGGGATGACTACACGATGATGGTGGCAGTAGTAAATAGTCCCATAATCCCATGCACGAAAAATTAAAATTCTAACAATCTCAAAAAAGGTCTTTTCACTCGTTAGTTGGTCGCTAGTTGTAGCCAGCATTCCTTACGGCACCGGTCGCCATATGTACTATAAATCCCAAGCCTCCAATATCCATGCTGCTCTCCTCGTAGTTAGCAGTCAACCTACATGGCTATGGGCCAACACGTTTGTGAAGGTATCAGTCGCCTGCATGCTTCTCCGGATCAAGCGAAACGCCACATGGAAATGGTTCCTGTACGGGGCAATGACAGTTCAGGTCGCTTCAGCCATTGGAACTACAGTTACCCTGTTCACGGAGTGTAAACCATTCCGAACACTTTGGGACCCCACTACTCCCGGCGGCTACTGTTCCTTGATTGAAATCAAGGAGAGCATGTACGTGAACCTGTGTAAGTTCCCCAGACACTCGCTATCAAACGTTATAACAGTTATTAACACACAGCAGCAGTCAACCTCACCGAAGACCTCATCTTCTCGCTACTCCCCCTCACCTTCATCCGCATGATGCACATGCCGCTGCGCGAAAAGCTGGTCCTCACCGTCGTGATGGGCATGGGCCTGCTCGCCAGCGCCGCGACCGCCGTGCGGCTCACCCTGATCAAGGATTACGGCGTGGGCGGCGACTTCAGTTGGGACAACTCAGACATGGCCATGTGGGCGCATCTCGAGTGCGATATCGGCATCGCGGCCGCCTGCATCCCGTGCCTGAGGTCGCCGTTCGAGAAGGTGCTGCGTCGCGTCGGCTTGCTGAGCCCCAGAGACTCGACGGCTGCCTACCGCAACCAAAAGTACCTGCCGCATTCCGAGAACGTGCAGATGCAGTCGTGGTGCGGCTCCATGCACCAGGGGCCACGGAGGGCCAAGCCGCCGTATGCGCATAGTCAGGAGAGTATTTTGGAGGAGCGGAACACCAACTTTACTGCCCTGGATCATGGGATCATGAAAACGACTGAGGTGCACTTGTCGTCGCGGGCCGCCGAGGTGGAAGATTGATCGAGGTACGGGACTGGAATATTGCTGCTTGTTAAAAGTAGGATAACGAATATGTTGCATCTAACATCGAAGGCGGTCTTCGAAGTTAGGCATTGAAAGTACTATCGCCGTTCTAGATGTCGCTGCATCTCCTCGCCGTGATCAAAGGTCCAGGGGATATTTAGGACATGATTAAGAGGGCTTTTCGAGTCGTGGGTTAGTACTAAAGACGTTCTAGGAACTCGATGTAGTTCGACACTTGCTGTCACCACCTCAAGTAGTCACAACCCTCCTTCAGGTCTTAGCGATACCCAAAGGACAACGCACGCAGCATCAGAATAGCTGTTAGGGTAGTGATAAGGCGCTGGAGCCGCCTCAGGAGGCTTTTTTGTCGGTGTAAATAAAAGAAGATACTTTTGATAGTCCAAAACATTTGAAGCTTTCAAAGGGATCCGGCGAGCAATCGAGCAATTTCACCACCATCTCCACGCTGCTCCAAGATCCCTGTCTGGTTTCTCCACTGCTCCTTCCAGCCCAGTCTTTTCTGATTCTCATGTGTACTGCGGGAGGTCCACCTACATTTCCATCTCTTTCTCCGTTTCCTTGTAGCCTTCCTCCATTTCACGTTCGCACTTTCGGAAGTTTTCGCAGTCCTCAAATTTTCGCAGCCTGTAAGAGGTGGTAACAAATACTGCAGGCCTTCCCAGACAGAAGCAAGAAGACTGTTGACTGTAGAGATGCAACGGTGGAATTTGTCCTACGGTTATCGATAAGAGCTAGCCAATAGAATCAATAGGATCAAGGCTTCATGACCATACGCGTACTTTTGATTCTGGCGTTCGCGCACGGTCCAACTCTCGTAGACTCTATCTATGCAAGGGATAATACTTACTACCCCGTTTTCTTAGGCTTAACGGGCTCCATTCTATCGATTGCATTCCGTATCTAGTCCTCCAGTAACAGTCTATCGTACTTTCGGACCGTGTCCGTAGTAGAACCCTTTCCCCTCCATACTTAACAGTATTCAAAAATGGCATCAGGCTATTCCCCATGGGTCTGGTCGCCCGAACACCAGCGTTATTATTGCTGGCGGCACAACGAGGCGGGTGTTGTTGAGTACCAGTGGTCGGGCAGCTCGCTCGGTACACCTACCGCCCAATCTACCCCACACCCGGCGATAAACCTCTCCGAGGGTAAGGACGAGGATGGGGAGGAGGGGGAAGATAAGGATGAGAACGAGGACGAGGATGAGGATGAGGATGGGGATGAATACCGGCCGCAACCGGCAGCTGCAGCCCAGCAATCCCGGCGATATCGAGCTGCCAGTTATTCTCACTCAAATAAAAATACTCCAATACAATATACGAGCTATAAGACGAATCAACAACCAGTATCTCCAAGTACATCTCCTCGCTACACGCATCAGCAACTGCCGTACCTCGACTCTGCTCAACAAGTCGCCTCTTTACCAGCCCAGCCAGTTAACCAGCAAAAAGTTCGGCATATAAGAACAGGCATCGATGGTAAGGAAGATGAACTTCTGGACCCTCGTAGGTTATAGACTAAAGCCGTCACGGACTATTGTTAACGTTTAGAAGGATATAAAAGGGTTTCCCCGCGATCCCAAGCAAATTTCTTTCGTTGTGGCCGGGTATTATATCTTATCTACTTATCCCTTATATAGTGGTTCTATATTATATATTTATTGTTAAGCTTACAATCTAAGTAACTAGGTGTTTATGATGCTCTGGACAGAGCCTGCCGGACGAGTTAATCCTGGCCGTACTCGAGGGTCAACCCATTTCAGCGTAGTTAAGTATAGCGAAACTTCATACTCTGAGATAAGAAGGTTTGTCGTGGTCCGTAATAAAGGGGCTTTTAGTCAGTGCGTGTAAGTTATATTCTTGAAAAAAAATTCTTACCTTTGCCCCATCTTATCTTTATATTATAAGAAAGCCCACCTAGGTACTAGAAATACTAGGGCTAGAGGGCATGCCATCGTTAAAAATATCAATACACTATATATATACTAATAGAACTAGACCTGTTCAGACTTATAGGCGTCAAGGTGCTACCAAAGTTGGTGTTATTGTCGAAGACAATGCGGTGATATATACAGGCGGCGAACGCGACCCTCCGCCACCTCTTCTGGAAGGAGAAGGCATAACAAAGCAGGCTCTCAGAGTAGTTACCGATGGAAATGAAGTGCTTGACACGTGCTCAAGAATCAACTTCGGCAAAACTTATACTGTTGAACATAACGTTAAAGTGTTAAATATAGGGGTCGTTGCCCCTGAGCATAATCATCTCGTAGAAAATTATTGGCGGGTGGCAGATAATCAGGATGGAGGGTGGCCAACTCTGAAGCAACCACCTCTGCCAACTCTGAAGCAATCTGCGCCACCAACGATAAGGGAATCAACCCCTGATACAATCATGGACCTAGTATCACAAGCTTTACCACACGCTAATGACCAGAATACGGCTGACGTTGGACATCTGCTCGATCCAGAGAGTTACTTTACCGGGCTGGAAGATCTTGAGGCAAAGGTTGCTATGGAGTGCGACCTCAATGTTAAGTCGTCATGGACTGAAGCGAATACATTGCAGCAACCAGTCGACCCAACCCTATGGGGCCAAATCTTCGCAAAGATCATGTCTGCTTTTGAACTACTACAAGAGAGTGGATTTAGCACCAGTTATTTCACAATCCTAGTGCAATGTCCAGACCGCTCTGATGTTGCAGTAGCCGTGCCTGTGTATATGGAAATGCTTCGATCTTTGGCATCCGTTTGTCGGGCCGTGTCGGGCTTGTGTGAGAGAAAGAAGATGTGGCTTGAGGATACCGAATACTGTTACAAACGCCTGACCGAACTTGAAAAAGAGAGCACAAGAATGCTCAGTCACTTGTCAATGCTTCCAATAAATCAAGGTTAGAAGAAACGTCTAGCTCCCTGTTTAAAATCCATCTGACTCATAAAGTAACAACGATTCCACTATCCGTCATGGATAGATTCGAGTATCTCCCGACGAAAGCTAAACCGCGCATCCTTCAAATCCAAAGCATTCTCGACCGGCTGTACCGCGCCCTTTCGCTAGGACTAGTCTCATATACAGGCTCTCATGCCTGCGATTTTGACTTATTCGTTTTCAAGCGTGAGCAAGCCACGTTCTTGATTGATGAACACTACATTTTTTGTCGAAGGGCACTTGCGTGTCTCAATGACTTTGTTGGAAGTTCCGTGTGGATTCTCGGACCGCCACACAACATTGCTACATGCTACTTGGTTTCTATCACACCACAAGATTTCGTAGACCTCTGGGGTCCTTTATGGGCTATCCCTGCTGATGCAGCTGATGGAGGGTTCTACGAACTACGGACTCAAGACGGTGCCATACATGCCGCGACCCGGCTGGAGTCTACGCATAGGAAACTCAAACCTGATGAGACAATGTGCCACTGGGTCAAGTCTGATAATAACTATTCAACCCCAGGAAGCAGCCACTACGGAGACAGACACCTGGATGGAGTAACCGTCATGCCAGCTATAATACCGAAGCATGGACGATTACTTATCGGAGTCTCATCAAACATCGCAAACCTTGATCAAAAGGCATTCATTTGGAACCAAAAGTGTGAAACGGACATTGCAGCCGTGCAGAAACTTATAGCCCACGATCTACGGTTTCCGGGGGTGAGCCGTGGTAGGTATGAAGCAGACGCATACCAAGTTAATGCTTCGGGCGGATACTTTATTACTACCGCAATCACTAAGACCTGGAAGCGGGTTCCACCAACAACACACAAAAACCGTCTAATAGCGCACTGCAAAAACCCATTAAATAGTCCACTCCCTATCGCAATACTACAGTTGCGAGTTGGACTTGAGGTTAGCGTGTGCACTGGCAACGCCCAAAGAGTAACTCTATGGAATATTATGAAACTCCTGTACATGCAAAATGCGGGCAACCCATTCTATCAAAAGTGTGAACACCCGGTTGGAGAACCGAGTTGTGTAACAATGTGCTGGAATAGCTTTAGCGCCGGAAAAAGCGTAGTTATTTCACCAAAGCCAGAAACTTTGCTAAATGATGTAATCATCAGTGCTTTGCTAAAGCTTGAGGTGATTGGAATAGATGCGGCGGGTTGCCTGCGAGCTTGGTGGCCGTTCACGGACTCACCAAACGCGCTGAAGTTGGAAACGACGTCGAGAGAGGCAACCTATAAGTGGATACCAGTCCTGAAAGATTCTCGGGATGCGTCAACTTTCGCAATTATGAGCGCGCGGTGTTTTGAATACCCCGGCAAAGATCAGGTCTACAATACCTCTCTGTCGAGAAAGTGCTCGAATCGGAGCGAATCGCAGTCCACAAATACTGCGAAGCAATACACTCATACCCTGTTGCATACTCTTATACAATTACATCCGGCTTCAAAAGTTCCGCGAGATGGTTTGGACGCCACTCTAAAGCATTATCCTAACCAAATATGTCTGCCTGTAGGCGCGTGTCTACGGCTCGGAGAAGTCGGTTCACTTGAAATTGTTAACCAAGGTGACCCTCAGCTTACGTTATTGAAGAATGAGTTGATGGCAACGGTTTCAGAAAGTGTTATATGCATTACAAATGGAGATAGAGGCCATAGGCATAAGGAACTGGTTGATGATGAAACTAATACAGGGAAAACGCTTTCAGTAGTTATTATGTAATTGTGTATTCATCATTTCTTAGTGAATTGTAAGGGTAGGTTTAATTCCTAATACTATTGGTAAAGAAAGAGGTGCATGCGCATAGAGATCTATAAGTAGTTAGTGACTGTACTGCGCGTATAAAACCTATGGTCGGAGAAGTTGCTTTCTGCTGCACGCTTCGGCTGACGCCCGACCACCCACCTCCCAACCTATTACCCTAGCCTATATCTTGGCAAGGTATTATGAGAACTAGACCAGGAAAATATCGGAGAGGAGAAGACAAAATCCGCCTAGACAATTACTGGGGCTTCAGATCGACGCCCGGCTGTAATTTTAGGATGTAAATACACTCCCTTCCGCTTAGGAATCTGCTGATCCGGCCACAGAATGTCCGCTGACCAGGCCCTAGCAGGGTCTGTCATTTGCTGATTGATCTGTCTATCTTATAATCGAAAAGGCAGTAATTCTTTTGGACTAGAGTGGAGTGGATTTAGCCTTGGATCCACTCCATCCAGCTAGTATATCATTTAACTCCAAGAGCTCCTTGGAGCTCTAGTGCATTTATATACTGTTGGTAGAGGGGGTTCTTGGGCAGTCTCTTTTGTTGGCCACGGAGGTAGCTTTACTGCTGAGGTGTCGGACTCCGAACGACTACGGACACCGAAGGTCGAACTAGGGTTATTTCCTTATGTATATTAGGGCTCTTAGAGCCACCTTGAATAAAACAGATCACTCGAAAAATACAATTCTGTGTCTCTACCTATCAGCTAAGCCTATGTCATCTATCGTGATACCCGCCTGGCTGAAATCTTTGAGCTCAGCGACGTGCACGTGATGGGTCACGTGACAGCGCGCGGGCCATCCTGTAGATATCTTCTCAGGGCCATCGAGCCCCTGAGATTCTTCGATATAGAGCATCATATGTATCATTTTCCATCAGCCTGCTCAGCGTCTGACATATACTAAATATAAAAAGGCTTGGCGTTAATATATATTGTAAAAAGAGTAGTAAAAGTATATTCTAAAAGGAAAGAAAGGAAATGTAAATAAAAGGGATTAAAAATGAAAAAGTAGAAAGTTAAAGGGCAGCGGTATTCTCACATGCCTGTTGTCGGTACATACACATGGCCCCAAATCAGGCTTAGTGCTTGCCTATAGGAGGCTTACAAGGCAGGGAAGGAAGAATCACGGAAGCTTTTAATCGGTTTAAACTGCTGAGACGGCGCAGGGGCAAAGGCTTGCGGTAGAGCAGTAGATGCAGTCGATTAAGGCGCGCGCGAAGCTGCAGTTGCAGTAGTTAATGTGATCCTCCGCGTCCTTCTCGTCCTCCCGCACGTCCTCTTCCTCACCCACGCCCCGACCGTTGCAAGGGATATGCTCACTTTCTAAGGCGCTCTTTCATCTTTTATGTCGCAGCAATATTTGCCTTTGATTTAACGCATAGTCTCTATTCATAATCTCATACAGGGATTTTCAATCACCGTTTTTAGCACGTATGGCTTTTTCATTGGTTGCAAGATGAAATAGCCCAGGCCGAAAATGTTTCACACCAAACATCCAAAAGAGAGCTTTTCACGGATGTAAAGCTACGATAGCCGGGCAGTCATTTAGGCTACTATAATATTCGCATTCAGATTTAGAATATTGGCACTAAACCGCGCCGCAATCTCCGCTAGAAAAACTCTGGATATTTTAGGCCAGATAGCTAGACAATTCACTACGTCTAATGTTACACATAGCATAGGGAACAAATATAAAATGAGGTATAGAGGTCTATGCAAATTCTAAATAACTAAAGTACCTTTGTGCCACTTCTAAGACACGATATTGTTTTAATAACCACTTATACAGGATATACTCTTATAAAAGAGTATAGCACTTAACGAGTAGTTTAAATAGCTTTTGCGGATAAGATTTAGATTTTAATAAGGTAATAAAGCATTCCTAAACCTATTCCAAAATGCTACTCTACTAAAGGGTTTGAAAATAGTAGGCTTTATAAAGAAACCTACAAAACTCTATAAAGTCTTATGCAGTTTATTTAATCTAGTATGAACAGAGAATAAGACATTGAATGTGACCTGGGGTATTGATTGCTGTCTAGCTGAGAAATCTCTAAATGCTCTATTGTCCTATTGTCTTATTGTCGTGCAAATGGCTATTGTTCTCAATGGCCATTGTCCTCTGGATATAAGCAACCTCTATACCTGATTACAGTCCTCCAAAAACATAACTTTCTTCCCTCTCTCTCATATCTTTTTTTTTCTCTAAATTCAACACTCCCGCTCACAATGGACAAGCTTGACAGCGGCAAGAGGGTTAAGCGAGATGTGTCCGCTCCGGCGGAAAATTCTTTTTCCTTCTCCGTTGCGCCTCCGAGCAGCCGGCCGGCTCCTACATTTCCTCCCGAGCTTGGGACCGCGATCGCCGAGCGCGACAACTACAAGGTGTTATGGGAGGACCTCCACCGGCGGGTTTTAATTAATGATCGCCAGTACCTCCGGAATTACACCAAAAACATGGCGGACAAATATGGCACGGAACTGCCTGCGAATGTGGAGAAGCTTGAGCAGCAGGTTGCCACACTCAAGACGGATCTGGACAACCAACAAGCCTCAAATGCCGACTACTACAACAAAGTCGCAACCTTGCAGGAACAGTCCGACAGCAAGGACAAAACCATCCGCGAGCACGAAAGCCAGATCAGGAAGCAGCGCGAGGAGATTGAATATCATCAGAACAGCCTGAACGAAGCCAACTCCAAACATGCAGAACTCAAGCAAAAGCACGGTGCACTCCAGCGCGAGCTCGACAACGAGAAAGATCAGGCAGAGAAGGACAAGGACGCCCTCGCCGATATTCAAACCACCCTCAACAAGCTCCACGCCGACATCAACCAGAAGGACTCCGAGAATATTCAGATACGGAAGGATGCGGATAATTGGATGCTGAAGTGGAGGGAAAGCGAGGAGAAGCTGGAGAGTCTTCAGCAGGAATGGCGCGAGCAACAAGATCAGGCTGGCCAGCTTCAAGAGGATCTCAACCAGCTGAACCAGCTGCAAGCGCAGTATGACGAGCTGGAAAGAGAGGTTTCTGAACACAAGGAACTTGTGGAAGATAAGGACAACGAGATCTCCGTCAAGGATGCTCGCATTCAGAGGCTGGAGACGGAGCTTCAAAAGGCTATGGCTCAAAGCATCGCCGCGGCTGGCTCAGCGACTGCCATCTCTTCATCGCTGGAAGAAGAAATGTCTGCTATTGGCGAAGATCTCGGTCCTGAACCTGTCGAACTACAGGATGCTGATACTCAGACGGATCTCCAGTGGCTTGCGCAATCTACTATCTACACGACCCTCGACCAAGAACCAATCGACCCATATGTTCCAGAATTGCGCGAGTCTGGTGTCCTCACGACGTGCGACATGGAACCTGTCGAGCCCTTCGTCCCAGAGCTGAGCAAGTCTCTCATCACTACTACGCTCAATCTGGAGCCCGTCGAACCGCTCGTCCCGCGCCTGGAAGAATCTGGTATCGTTATTACGGCAGAAGTCGAACCCATTGAACCATTCGTCCCAACGCTGAGCATGTCTCTAATCAGCACCACGCTTGATCTAGCACCTATCGACACTCCCATCCCACTCCTGAAGGAATCTGGTGTCGTCACCGCAGCAGAGGTCACACCCATCGATCCACCTTCGGAAACACTGAGCACGTCGTTCATCATCACTGCCAACATGACTCCCATCGACGGGTTTGGTTCCATCCCTCAGCCCCTCCAGATCTCGTCCGTCACGACTCTAGTCGACGACAAGCCCATCGCCGCCGCACCACCAGCCGCAGTGCGCACCATTATTCCGACCAAGAAGCCCACCCTCCTCCAGAAGCTTCTGCCATACCTGTGTCTCTTCTTCATGTTCACAACCTTCTACGTCTACGCTGCGCTTTGCGCTTGGTCTACCGCCAACACTTCTTCCATCGGCCGCAGTCAGTCCGGCGCTTTTGGAAGTAGCAGCAACTTCCTGGGCGTCATTCCGATCGGATGGGATATCGGCGACAGCATGCTTGCCGAGAACATGGCGCGAATGGGAGCCGGTTGGATGCAGATGTTCGAAGACTGGGCTGAGGTCGATCGAAGCCTGTTGTATTGAGATGATGTTTTAAGATGAAATGATGGTGATGGATGTTGGAGACGATCTTGGAACGATGTCTTTGCTGCTGGACAGCTGGACTGGATAATTAATTTGCATCCTTATCAAGCGCATTGGTTGCCGAGTCTTTCTCATTTGTTCTGGTATGTTTAACTGCATGGATGGATTTCTTCTCTTCCTCTGGATTTCATTTGACCTTTTACGGACGGCATGGACGGAGAGGTTCCTTCTCACTTATGGTTGGGGTTTGAATTTGGCTTTAAGGGGGTTTTTCTTCTCGGTTACAAGTTCGTTGCATGGATTACGGAGTCGGATACCCCAGATACCCCAGGTTGCTAGCTTCTCGAGTAAAATGTATTGGATTTAATATGCTCAGGTTAGATCCTGCTAGGCCTCGTACTCAATGCTCTTTTGGGCCACCTTACATTCTATTTCTATAAACGAGCCACGAGGCCTTGGAATAAGCTACATGGTGATGGGCACCCGATGATCCGGCCTCCTACAACCACGGCACAGAGGTATCCATATTATAAATCCGTTGCAAGTAGAAAGGAAGTTTCAGCTTGAGGAAGAGGGCAATCAGTGCTTTTAATATTCAGGATGACTTTAAAAGGAATAGGCATAGGATAGATATGACCAGGCTGTATTGCAAAAAGAGAGCAGAGGGGATCACTTAGTTTAGAATCAGTCCGAAGGCTGCGGAACGAGGTAGCTGGCTGTCAGCGATAAAATCCGTAGTCATAGAAGAAATAGACGTCAAGGCAACTTTGTGATGCTGGACCTCCTCTCTGCGTGGCAGCTGCTGCGGGTTAGATACAGAAATCCCGAGAAGATCATGGAAGGAGGACACGGAAGGGATATTAATCAGTCTGAATTCCCCTCCGCATGCCAGCCAGGCCGCAAGCTATGCAATAAGAAAAAGCAGATGGCCATCCAGGTCGTGAAGCATCCGCAGCGTGGCAAAACATGGTCAGAGTGTATATACATGCAGAAGATATGCAAAAGCGCACATTCGAAACCCTGATGCAATCCACTGGAAGTTAAAGGTCATGAAGGAGAAAGACGAAAGCAGGAAAAAAAACAATTTTTGAAAATAGATGATTGTGGCACATCCGAGAAATGGTTCCGCTTTGAGTGAGGCCACCTATGTGTGAGATCCAGACCACGGCAGGATGATCCCCGAGGAGCGAGCAATGAATAATCCCGTGGCTTAGATAATATGACGCATCACTCAAGTTTGGGATGTGATCCTCCACGGAAGTGAAATGGAATCCAGGACCATGGTTGCAGAAAGCAGGGGTAAAGAAAAACCAGAGGGTGATTGAACTATTAGTCGTATATGCCATGGCACCATCTCCCAAGCAGTAAGTTTGAGAACACAATTCAGAAAGTTCCACGGCACCAACCCGAATTATTAAAGAAACAGCACCCAGCATTCATATGGACTGACCACTCTATTCCGGCTTCTTTTCGGTACTCAACGAGATACCAGGAAGATCCTTGAGGTAAGGGGAGAAACTGAGGACAAGGGAGTTCGACAATCAAGTACTCCATACAAAGAGGGTTCCTGAGAAAACGTGTTTAGGGTATCTCCAGGTTGATGACCAGGCTGACGGGCGAACTAATGGCAGACCGCTGGCAACGACGGAAGAGAAAGAGTGGCCAACGAAAATCTACAACATCGAGCCGTGGAAATACGAAAAAAAAAACCGAACACCATGGCTCCTGGGGAGAGCTAGTTTTGACGACGGCGCCGGGAGTCATTAGCTTGTGGCGGTGGATTTGCGTACGCTGAATGGGCCAAATCGTCAGCGACACCGCGATTTTTGCAACTTCACCGTCCAAAATTCTACTTACTACGTCCGTCCGCTGCTGTGTAGTACGTGGTGGCGGGACTGTGTGGGCCTTAGCGATACACCAAAAAATGCCTGTTGAAATATCCATAATACCTTTGTTGAGGCGCCGGGTACACCTGAGGGGCCGAAGCTGGTTGCTGTGGTGGATATGTGTATCTCGGCTGTGCACTGGTATAATACCCTTCTTGTCCTTGTCCTTGTTGTGGATATGTATACGTGGTAGTGGCCCTACCCTGGCCTTGTCCTTGGTCGTATGCGGAAGTATAATTTGGTTGCTGTCCATATCCAGATTGGGGTGGTTGGTGTGTGTAGGACTGCTCTGCTGGATAACTCTGGTGAGTGGACTGGGGAGGATAAGCAGCTCTCGGTGGCTGCTGCTGCGATTGCGCATAATCAGCGGGGCTTGGGGCGGGTGCGGGTTGGGCTTGGGCTTGGGGTGTGGGTGCTGAGGGTCCATAGTATTGCCTAGATTGATGTGTTCTGGAATCTTGATATGCCACTAAAATATTGTTAGGGTGTTTCGACATTTTCTTGTCGTGCGCATGCGGGCTACCTCGTCCCTGTTGGACCTCAGCACGCCATCGCTGTGAGTCCAGTCTCAAGTCCTGAACCATTTGCTGTGGATCACGATACGTCAGTCGGAGAGGCTCTCACAAAAAAAGTTGCATCAAGGCAAAAGCAAACGTACCGATGTGAGGGTGCGATAGGCGGTAATCCAATAACCTTGCACACCCTGTTGTCCGTTAGAAGTCTATCCTCAAGCTGGTCGGCTGTGCGGATGGAGAGGCAGACCTCATACTCTCCGGTACCTTCACCAGGCCTTACGAGCGCATCGGGACCGAGATAGCGCTGAATATCGGCAGTGATAACTTCCCGGGCGATGCCTTCTCCGGGCTGGAACCACTGTCGGGTCGGCATAGCAGACATTGTGAGTGATGGGATGAAAAGGATGAGTAGAGGAGAGAAAGAAAGTACAGACACTGATGTCAGTGCCGGCTGAAGCTAAGGAGCACGAGCAAGAGGGATAAGGCGGGACTTTCAGCTCCGCGATAACGGTCCAAAGTTGGCCGTGGGAGAAAATACGGCTGTCCTAGGTAGTCCTCGGGCTGGTGGTATCAGGTGGGAGAGAAGTTCCAGGTGAATCGGAGCAGCCAGCAAACAGGCAGCAGGTGCGGGGGTTCGGGTCCAATATACCGGCAGTACCTATGGCTGTGGAGGGGGATGGGCAAGATGGGGGCGTGATGAGTGGCTGCAGCGAGTCGTTTGGGGTGGGCGCAGAGCCAGGGTGCAACGGAGCAGACTGGCGAACAAACGGGCACAGCTGCTAGGCGATGAGGGTTATTGTGTGGTGTTGATGGTTCCGACTGCTGTGAGAAAAGTCCCCCGCGGGTCACGGCTGAGGCTTTAGAGGCTTCTAGGGCTTTCCGAGGCTTCTGCAGAGCGCCAAAGCGAGAGCGGCCAGCGCGGACGATGGCCTGTGAGCGACTTGGGAGCGACAAGCGTGCGGCTCTATGGGGGCCTGGCGGGCCTTGAGGCGTCGAAGTCAGCAGGGCGGCGGCAGGATAGAGCCCGTGATTGGTGGCGGCCCACGTCAGACAGGCCTCGTCGACAGCGGCTGCACGAAATCGGGCAGCAAAGCTCCCCCGCTGTGCGTATCCGATACTGAAGGGTGGCACAACAACGTGCACGAGGAGCATAAGTAGCACCACTGCCCCGAATGCGCGAAAGCTAGCCTCGTGAGGGTGGATGACTGGGGGAAGATGCGGAGAGGGTAGAGGAGAGACTTGTGCGGTCGACGGCCTTCAACTACTGCCAGCACAGCGACTTTTCTTTATCTGGGTCGGCCAGAGGTACTTGGGTAGGTACGCACGAGTGGCCATGTCGGGTTGAAATGTGTGGATCCACGGTCTTGGAGTTGGTGCCCAACCACCACCAACGCTGCCACAAGCCCAACCCAAACTGCAAAACCGCCAAACCGCATCCAAGCGGCCGCCGTGTCACCAGGAGCAGCCAGCAAAGACCTCCAGCCAGTATGAGCACCAAAGAGTAGTCCGGCGGCCTCTGCTCTCTCAGTCCACTTATTGTGCTTGCCTCCCGTGTTTTCCCCATTTTTCCCCATGTTTGTCATGCTGATAGCGACAGGACCAAAAGTGCATCAACATTTCGCATTTCGCCTCGTCCCCAAGTCTGTGGCGGCCGGCGAGACTATTTCCTCAGGCGCTTGCAGTAGCATGAGCAAAGCACGAGCTTCCGCAGAAAAAAGGCTTCGCTCAGCACTTGGGCACGGCTGCATGCTAGAAAATCTCAGTTTTATAAAGAGTATCCCGCCTTTTCGCACGGGTCCGGCTTGCTCTAACCTGCAAGATCCTCGAGGATGTCGTCTCCTGCTTCGTGGCTCGTGGCAATTAGTCCGCATTCTAACAACCTAAGGCACATTCTTTCGCCGTAACATCGCCTCAACATCGCCTCTTGATCATCCGTCAGGCAGGAACAGCGGAAGCACGTATTGGCATGATACAAATAATGCACGCTGTCGCGTCGATACTGCAGCTGATTGCAGCAAAAGACGCAGGCCGGTTTTTATGCCCAAGCCTGGAGTACGCTTCGGAAGACACGAGCTCTCTTATTCTGACCTTGCAACATTGCAGCATTACAACACCCCACTCGTTACTCCCGATGGAAATACATGCATTCATGTTACAGCATTGAGCCCCAGCCGACCCTCCTCCAACCTTGATGACCCTGAATCCAGTACGCGGTGCGTGTATACGGACTTCTCTGCCTCCAATTCTGCGGCAAGATGCCACCGTCACCTCCTTTGGCGTGAGCGTCACTAAGCGTTCACGATCATGGTGCGTGAACCCGGAGTCTATGGGATATCTCAACCTCCGTGCGTTCCCTGGAGCCGAGGGGATCATTTTCATCCACGCCACCATTGGGCTCAGCAAAACTCCGAGCTAATGATAAGCTTCACCGCCTCCGGCCCCTTGAGGCTGGCTGGCGCGGGCCAGCCGATTTGGCTGCCTTGAGGATTACCCGGAAACGCTGAATCCATGCATATACCTTGAGGAATTGTTTTTCGGAGACAACGCTTGCATAGAGCCTTTCAGCTCGACGAGCCAGTCAAAAGGCCAGATTGCTACCATAAAAATTAGCTCGGGGCTTTTAGGAACCGGATTTTTGAGCAGCCAACCTTCGATATCAGCCAAGGATGGCTTATCTGTCTTAAGTATCCAGTCTCTCCCATTAGCTAGAGGCGTTGTTTCCAACAGATCGAAGCAGCTTCGCATGTAGGCGATAGATTCCGGCCTTCCCCGCTCCAATGCATCCTTATTCCATTGTCTTCCACATAAGTCCTCCCTATCTTTAGTAAATTTAGGATCTGTCATTGCTGGAAGATTGGTGAGAATCAGCGAGGCTGCTCTTAGAAATAGTGGATCTTCGACTGTCCACTTCTCAAGTAAACGCTTGATTGCCTTCTCATCCTCTTTCTTAGCGTCAGGAGCACCATTAGGAACCATTTCCTCCAGTTTCTGGAGTGTAAGCCCTGTGTCACAATAGATATCCCGTCTAATTGACATGACAGGTATGCGACGGTAATTTACTCCGAGGGCGGTGAGGTCATCCCGAGGGAGGACTAGAGGTTGTATCTTCGAACAGTTTAGGCCCTGCTCGTCTCAACCAGAGGTAAACTTACACATTGTGCGTACCAAATACCTCTCAATGTCAAATACCATATCGCTCTCCTAACATAGGGTGAATAAGAATAATGAAAGAGGACGATATTATTTGGAGCCGACATCACTAGAATATTGATCGTAACCGATCAGGTAGTAAATCAATAACGGAGAAGTGTAGATTAATGATACGAAGAACCTAAACGTGCCTTTTTCAACCGAGACTTATACTTGAAGTTGATACTTGAAGTTGAATCTTGAGGCGGTTCCTATTCCTCGAAAATAGTTGAGCCTCGGTATCCCCGCGTTTGATTGGCTTAAAGACAGTGCCAAGACGCCTTACGACAAATGACATCTTCAACCAATCAGGACGTCTATTTCATTGCCACAGAAGTCTTGTATGCATACAAATCCAAAGTACCTTTATTCCAAGTAAAATTTAAACTCGCAATCCTGCATATTTTCCTCGTCTTCTTCTGCATGGCTTATGCTCCTTCAGCGATGTGCCTTGTTGGCACGGAACAGGCGTGGTGAGAATTTAATTCTCTGGGTCGCGTGCCATTAACTCCCTCTCATGTCTTTGGATCTTCAACATTATCCCACTCCTAAAAAGAATTTATTACCGCGTCACCCGCCACGCCTCTGACCTACTCTCCCTCGTGAAGCCCAACGCTTAGGCAGTAAGACAGGGGGCAACAATCCCGTGGCTTCTTCACAGCTACGTCTTCAGATTTATAAAATCGTGGGAGTCTTTTATGTAATATCCGAAAGGCACATTGTCATGAATAGTACGGGTACCCTTTAAGTCCGAACACGCTAAGGTTGAAATGAAGTGATTATAGGACTGATAGCGGAGCGAAAATCTTTATATGAGAGTTAGGTTTCGTTGCAGTTTTGTTGACGAGCAGTAAGTTTCAATTTATGTAACGGAAAAATAAAGACGTCTATCCCTTTCTGTTCATAAAAGGGAGCTGCTATGCTTGGACGAATTCCTTTTTTTTACTTTATCATTTTTTCAGACGACTTTTCTGGGTGGTTTTAAAAGGATCTAAGGATTTTTCGAATAATTGGTAACTTCGACACAGAATCCAAGACGAGTATATCAACAATCTTAGAACATGTCATGGTCATGAACACAGAGCGTATATTGGTAGTCACTCTTCAGGATTGATATCACGGGCAGATGCTCTGCAAGGAGGGCCGGTCCAGCAAAAGTAGGCTTGATTGACTATATTTAAGACGTCCATGTTTTTAAGCCTACGATATCTTTCAATTACAGGGGTCAACCTCTCCATTTATGGTCATTTTATGTCTATTCTTTCGCATTCAAAATTCATCAATACGCTAATGCTGGTTATTTAATATTTTAATTTCCATGGGATACCTTGTGAACGCATTCGAACTATGAAGCAATCCCGGATTGATTTCACTAGCGTCGGGCTCCTCGCGGGTTGACATGGTGTGTGACTAGCATATGCGGTGCTGCCTGACATGAAGAGATCGAGGATCTATCTAGTGGGGAAGTCTATAATCAGTATACCACTAGCAGATGTGATATGCATGATAGGTCATCGGTGCGACATACGTGGATGTTGGCTCCTTTCAGAGGCGCTATCATAACTTCTTCTTTCTTTGGCATTTTTACCTTCAAGCCTTCCAGTGCCCCTTCCATCAAACCTATGTGGCTCCTCAAAGTTCCTTCGATTTTATCCATCCGAGCTTCGTGTTCCCAAGATTGTGGATATGGTGAGAGCGGAGACAAATTGTGGCACCAAAAATTGCAGCGAGATTCATGCAGCCGAGGAGAGTCGCCGGATTTCGATTCAAGGACATCCTGGAAATAGAGTTAGATTTAAGGGCACTTGGACGAATACAGGCTTAATGGCATTTCAGTCGTCTACGCTTTGGGCTTGGTTTTCCCCAACATCTATGATGATATCAATGGCACATCTGCTAGCGCGTTCCGTTTTCGAAGACTTTAACATTTTTGTGCGGTATACATTAGTGTATGTAGAGGAGTTGATATGTTTAAATTTCTATACAAAATAAATCGCGTGAGGTTGAATGGAAAGAGTCATGTTCTTGAAAACCGTGCTCCTGCTTGGCGCGAATCACTCAACGCGCTATCTTGACGCGAACGTATCTTCCCTATCAGCATCTCTAAGTGGTCTCGGCAACGCTTTTGAGAGTAGCATTAACACCTTCGCCCTCATGAGGCGCCTTGCCTTCATGGTTTCGCAAAAAGTATGTCCTCATCCCAACCCTTCGTGCAATCCTCACCCCTCTCTACGACCTCCGCATCCTATCGCAAATCGAAGTTTACGTTTAAGCACCTTTCACAACTCAGCCATTATTCTGCAACATGTCCCCTCCGTGTCATAGCCCATATCGATCTCGATGCCTTCTACGCGCAATGCGAAATGGTTCGGTTGGGAATACCGGAAGACCAACCTCTAGCTGTTCAGCAATGGCAGGGTCTCATCGCGATAAACTACCCCGCAAGGAAATTCGGACTCAATCGGCATATTACCAGTACGGAGGCACATGAGTTATGTCCAGAGCTGATCTTGCAGCACGTGGCGACATGGAAAGAGGGGGATGAGAAATGGGCATATCATGAGGACGCGTTCAAGCATATCGCAACACACAAGGTATCTCTGGATCCGTATCGGATGGAGTCTAAGAAAATATTCGCTACAATAAAGGAGAGCCTACCCGCGACCCCGCTGCAAAGAGCCGAGAAGGCTAGCGTGGATGAAGTCTTCATGGACCTCTCCGCACAGATACACTCAGTCTTGCTGGAGCGATATCCGGAGCTTCGAGGACCACCGCCATATAATGATCCTACGGAATACCTTCCACGGCCTCCTACCACAGCCCTGGATTGGGATACGGATGCGCTTGTGGATCTGGACGCTAACGAGACCGAGGACGACGATCCAGATTGGGATGATATCGCAATGCTGATCGGCTCTGAGATTGTACGTTCTGTTCGGGCAAAAGTACGCGAGAAGTTAAAGTACACCTGCTCGGGAGGAGTAGCTCGAAATAAAATGTTGGCGAAATTAGGATCCGCACACAAGAAGCCAAATCAACAGACCATCATTCGAAACCGTGCGATTCAACATTTCCTAAGCGACTTCAAATTTACAAAGATCCGCAACTTGGGCGGTAAACTTGGCGATGAAGTCGTCTCCATGTTCAATACGGATACTGTAAAAGAATTGCTAGACCAGCCTCTGGACCAGCTGAAACGATTGGGGGACGACACGGGATCTTGGCTTTACGGAATCATCAGAGGCGAGGACCACAGCGAAGTTAACCCGAGAACTCAAATTAAGAGTATGCTCTCGGCCAAATCGTTCCGTCCGTCAGTCAACACTTTTGAACAAGCTGTTCGATGGCTGCGCATTTTTGTCGCGGATATCTTCTCACGTTGCGTTGAAGAGGGTGTCTTGGAGAACAAGCGTAGACCCAAGACAATCAACCTGCATCACCGACAAGGCTCACAGACGCGATCTAAGCAGTCGCCTATCCCGCAAGGCAAGATTATCAGCGAGGAACTACTATTTGATCTTGCAAAGAATCTACTGGCCCAGGTCGTTGTTAATGGCAGAGCATGGCCATGCGCAAATCTCTCGCTCAGTGTGGGTGGCTTTGAGGATGGAATTGCTGACAACAAGGACATTGGAGGATTTCTTGTTCGTGGAGAGGAGGCAAAGGCTATGCTCGCCAATGGGCGACATGCCTCAGATGCCCACACGGTGATAAGAGACTCGCAACCGCCCGAAAAGCGTCAAAAACTCGATAGTGGAGGGATTCAAAAGTTTTTCGTCCCTAGAGAAGGCGGCCGGGATGATGCCAAGCAGTCTCACAGCCCATTTCCTCACCGCGAAGAAAGTAGAGATCACTCTGAGCTGGACTCGAAAAGCAACAGTCCTGAAGCTATGGATGCGGCGCACTCAGATGAAGGCGTGAGGCCGACACTCCTGAAAAGGCCATCGACACCTGAAAATCACGATGCCGATGCTGGCATTTCGCCAGACGTTCCGCCTCCCTCAGCGCAGCCTCAGTCTCCTTCACAACGAATACAGCATTTCCACCAGCAAAGCCTTGATGCCTACTTCTGCTCTCGCTGCTCCACTCATCTTCCGCTGGCTGACCAAGCCGAGCATGAAGACTGGCACTTCGCTAAAGACCTGGAGAAAGATCTGCGAGCGCAGGGACACAGCAATTCAAACGCAGCAACTGCACGGCACACTTCAGGACCACCGCAGAAGTCCCAGTCTAGAGGAAGGGGCAGGCCTGCTGGAGGTGGCAGCGCGGTCAAAGGGAGAGAGAAAGGACAGCGACAGTTGGCTTTTGGGAAACGGTGATGATTTAATGGCTTCTACGATTTTATGTCTCTCTAATGTCATTTTTAGATGTGGCAATGGTTGTTATTCAGAGATATTGCATTGGGAGGTGTTTGATACCATGGTCCGAACTTAGTTTGGATGGTTGTAGCGGCTTAGGATCACATTTGGGAGTGGATATGGATCTCACCAAACTAATAGACTCACTCATCCTTTTCGATGCTTTCACGGAAAATCTATAAACTGAACGGTGACGGCACCCCGTCATCACAGGCACTGGTTCTGCTTCACGATCATCCAAGAACTTTGTATTCATATAAGTATACAAATACTAATACATTCTAGAGTTCAGTAAAGTATGAAGTGCTTTTGGTGTGTTATATATGGCTGACATAAGGGCGGCACAACGTCCGACCCTGGAGAAAGCAAGGTCGCACAAGCAAAGGTATTGTTGGAAAGCAAGCCCGCAATGATATCACGTGATGAGACTTGTGGAGTGAACCTCTTGGCAAAAATTTGACCAATCAGACAACTTCGACCGTGCGGTCGAAGTTCCTTGAAATCTCTTCAACCACCTATATAGAAAATAAGCAATACACAGAGTTTTAGCCCCATAACCTCAATTCAACAGGTATGAGCTGATATGGAGTTGAGTGTTAGATGGTAGAAGCCTCGAAACTCTCTTCATTTACTCATAAGATCTTTCGGTTCATATTTCGATGTCCACTGATGGCAATCCTTCCCAACCTCCCTGCACGTGCTGCGTTCCTTCAGCTTGATAACCTCGCCCGTCGCAATGCACTCTCCTTATCTGTTCTTCGCTCCCTGCGCTCTCAACTCATCACATTCAATACCACACATAACGGTAAAATACATATCCTCCCACCATTCAAACCCTCCTTGCTTTCCAGGCTCGAAGCACATGACCCAGAATACGCTTGGCTGGTGGACGCCGAAGTCTGGAGAAGAGAGAGGGAGCGATTACCCAAAGTAATTGTGCTGCGAAGCAGTGGCGGTGTTTTCTGTTCAGGTCATGATTTGAAAGAGCTGAGGGGTCTATCCCATGATGAAGTTAAAGAGACATTCGCACTGTGCGCGGAAGTGATGTCTTTAATCCGGCGATCTCCAGCGCCGGTTGTAGGAATTATATCAGGTAAAGACCACTGAAATCATCTATGATACCTATACATCAGTATCCTGTGTGAAAACAAAGAGCTAGGAGCAAGGTACCACATATTAGGGATGTTCTCCGCATCTTAAAGCTAGAGTTCAGAAGTTACAACGCATGTGAGGGGCTGTATGCCATCTAAAGGTGCCAAGCGTATTTGTGAAATCCTTTAGAAGAATTATTTGTATCTGAGCTTGTTTCATCTAAAACACCATTAATGCCTTTTATCATATCCGAACTGCTCAATGCTATCAAAGTCCTCGAAATGCCCAATCACATCTTCTATTTTATCTATCAATGTTGCTTAAAAGTTCTCGAGAAATTTCCATCAGTGTGCCTCCTTCTACTGATATGATTTCAACATAGGTCTCGCAACAGCCGCCGGCGCTCAACTCGCCCTCACAACAGACTTTCCTATTGCTCTCGCCTCAACCCCATTCCAACTTCCCGGCGCCTCCATTGGCCTCCCCTGCACATCCCCAGTGACCGCCGTATCCCGACGCGTAAACCCCGCCCTGGCGTATCGTATGCTTGCCACAGCCGAGGAAGTGCGTGCTGATCAACTTGGCGGTGCTGTGGACGTAGTTCCGGACCCTCCGGTCACGCTTGATGAAAACGGAAATGAAAAACCATGGGAGGGAGATTATTTCAGGGCGCTGCAAGCACTGTCAGACCGGGTAGAAGAAGTGGTGGGAAGGTTGGAGGGCAAGGCGGCACAGCCAGCCGCACTAGCGAAGTGGGCGTTCTGGACGCAATTGGGGATTACGGGTGTGAATCGTGACCAAAAAGGGGGTGATGGTTATGAAGATGCTGCTGAATGGGCGGGAAGGATGATGGCGTTACATGCGAGATCTGAGGATGCAAAGGAAGGGATGTCTGCCTTTGTAGAGAAAAGAGCGCCGGTTTGGAAAACGTAACCGTAGACCATGGTGGGAGGCACTCAATGAGGGTCATTAATGGGTTGATGCAAAAACTATTAACACATTGATTTTCTGAATAAACTGTACCTTCTGGAAGCCGCTGAGAGAATGGACGCCTGAAGACATTCAACAGGAACGCCAAAGCCATGTAAACTCCCACGGAAGCGCTTCAAAAGCAGTAAATCGTCCTAAGTTCATCTGCTACCTCACCTCGACATCCCGCAATTAATCCTGATCTCATTCCCCTCATCCGCAGATCTATCAAGTTTCACCGTCTAGTAGCCTGTCGCACCAGGAGCCTTTTCATCTTTCCGCAAGTTCACCAATATTTCTCTAAACCTCTGCTTCTCACTTCCACTAGCCCCTCCCTTCACACCCTTCCCACTCAAATCAACTAGCTTAGCAATTCTTTCCCAGCTTGTGCCGCCAGCTGCGGTGTCTTCCCTGGAGTTGAGGAATTCCTCCTCTTCGCGGCGTGCCTGCGCGATCTGCTTCTCCCTCTTGTTGTTGTAGTTCTCGTAGAAGTCGTCAATGGCCTCCTGAGCGTCCTTGACGGTCTGCTGCTTGCGTGTCATGGACACCTCATCACGATGTTGGAGAGCGAGGTCACGCCGTTCGCGCCATTCGCGAATAACATCAGGCTCCGGCGACTCGGCCCGAGGCGTCACAGAATAGTTTGATGTTGGCGCGCCGGGGAGGTAGGGGAGTGTGCTGCCGGTTATGGTTCCGCCGGGCGCCATATGCTACAAGTATAATTAGCATGCTGCCCAGACATATTTGAAGTGAGACTCACATTGTTTGTCGTGTCTATCTCTGGGAATGAATCTTCAAACCCCATCATCACTTCTCCACCGACTTTGGCTTGGTATTCACCTCCGCCTAGCAGGTCGTCGTCACCGCCGTCCTCGACTGTGGCTAGTTTGTTGTTGAGCGAAACGAATTGGTTGGCATCTTCACCTAGTAAAGCTCGTTCTCGGGAGAGAAAGTCATCGCCATCTGTTACGTCGCCAGCGAGATCGAAGTTCGCGTCGCCTCTAGCTTCAGTGTGACCTAGAATGGGATTAGTGAGGAAGCTGAGTATTTTAGGTGCCTATTAGCATACCAGCGTCAATCTCGTCTAATGAAGGAAATCGGTCAGCCATGTTGTATGTGAGTGTGAGAATGGTTTTGAGGAAATAGGCAGGCTTTAGAGCGATTGCGCGAATGAGACTGGGCGGGGGGTGATTGTTTGATGTAATTCAAGATGTTGCGGATGCTGGCCAGGAGTTGAGGCTCAGCGGAAAATTCCGGCGCCGAAAGTAGCTCACGCTTCAGACCACCATTGTCCATTCATGCCCGTCAACATTACAGTGTTTTCTTAACACATTGACATATAGCCCCCGCTTTCCCATTATAAAAAAAAGCCCCATCTGTGAGAGTTGTTTGAGTGACATCCGCATTTGCCATGGCGTACACAGATGATGCTGTGAAAGCGAAGCTCTCCGCGCTCAATGAGACGCAGGAGGGCATTGTGACTGTCGCTCAGTGGATCATGTTTCATCGGTAACGTCTCTGCGAGCTCGTTTTCAGGGGATTCAATATCTAATAAATATACATAGGAGACACGCCGATCGAACCGCACAACTATGGATGCAAAGGCTGAAAGACTCCACGGCCAGCAAGAGGCTGAATATGATATATTTAGCAAATGGTAGGACAAAGCATCCCTTCAGCCAGTGATGTATAGTAACTAACGTTTCTGCTTGACAGAGGTCGTCCAGCAATCGAAAGCGCGCCGAAAGAACGAGTTCGTGAACGCATTTACTCCGATCGTAGCAGAGGCCACGACAATAGCATACAAAGGCTCTACAAACGACGTCCAGCAGAAGTTGCGGCGTGTCATAGAAGTCTGGCGACAGCGCCAAATATTTGACCTCCAAACCCAAGAAAGTATCGAGAAACAAATCGATGGTACTACTCCTCTCCGCCATTCACTCCTTTATCCTATCTTTCTAACATGGAGCAGAAGTTGATCGTACCCGTGGCTCGGGCAAAAAACCAGCCCTTGGCGGCTCTCTCTTCCAAAATTCAGGCTCTTCAGCACCAGCAGAGCTCCTACCGCTGATCCCGCTACAAACCCAACTCACTAAGGCGGAAGTCATATCCAAGCCGGCGATTACCAGCGCAAATGACGAATATGAAAAGCTGACAAGTCCGTCGAACCCGATTCCAACGCCTCCTGTCCACGCAGCCCGGCTATCCGCCCTGCTCAAAAATCTTGCAAATGCCGAAGGCGCTGTGGCGGAGAGCATCAAAGCCCGCCAATCGCTCATTTCCGGGCTGGAGAAAATGTTGGAGACAAACCGGGCGGCTCTCGTGGAGGAACAAACGCAGCACGCGGAACTTGCGACACGCAAAACCGCTATTGAGGGCAGAAAGCGCGAAGTTGAAGATGGAATTATGCGCGGTTTGTCTGCTGCTGAGACAGTCGCTCTGTCAGTGACGCCTATCCCCGGGAGCACGACACCTGAATTGGAGCCTCCTCGCCCAAACGTGGAAGAACTGACCCCCCCGCCTGTGGAATCGTTCACGCCTGTCGGTACGCCTACCGCATACCCGGCCGATGATCCGGATGAAAATTTTCACGAAGCTGTGACACATCCCGTCGAGCCAGTCGTAGTCCCAGCGCCTGTGCCAGCAGATGTCGTCATGAAATATTCAAGCCCCACAACTGCGATAGCTCCTGGTGCCGATTTGTTGTCGAGCCTGACGCACGGGAGAAGTGAGGACGGTGTCAATGCGCACAACACGGTGCATCCGGGCTCTGGAGGCTCTTACAAGCGGAGGAAGTTGAGCAGGCCTAGTGTGGACGACGAATTCGCAGCATTTGCGGGAGATGATGCCATGGCTGGGATCGATGCTGATGTTGCTGGCATGTTAGAGGGTTAGTAAGTATTGAGGGTTAATAGGTGATCAGGTTGTAAAGTTCTTCACTGGGCGGTTGAAAATAAGGAGTAAACTTGCGTTGATGGTCTGGGAAGTTATTCAATCCATTGATGTATATCTCCTTGCATTTTACCAAATAGCCTGCGGCATGATTGATTGGCTAGAGGATAACACAGGCTTTAAAACATGCAAAATAGTCTTGTAAGTTAGCGATTGCATACATATATAAGGTATTTACAACTTCTGAGATCATTTCATTCCATCGTGAGTCCGTTTCCGGTTGCCCTTTAAATCTTCTACAAAATCAGTCATAAATTTCATGCCTTTTAAATAAGGAAGAGTAAACAGCCCACACTGATTTGATCATACTTTTCAGTCCATCTCTATTATATCCTCCTCCACTTTCCCTGGCATACGCCCCGTCTTCTCGATCTCCTCCATCGCTTTCTTACCCTCCTCCGTCGTAGCATCGATGACTCCTTCCTCGAGACTCAGCATGCCACCCTCGCTCAACTTCCCCACCACCTCTTCCGCCTCTTCGACGCTCATCTTCGCGAGAACCTTGTTGACCTCGTCCAGCTTTCCGTTCTCCAAAGCTCTCCGCAATCCAGGCGGGAATTCTTCAAAGATCTTGCGCGCAGCTTCCTGCTCAGCTCTCTCAGCCGGATTTGTGGCTATTGGCGTAGCCGGTGGTACAGCAATGTTGATAGTTGTGTTTGGATCAACAGCATGCAGTTGGATCTGCTCGACTGCTTCGGATGAAGCTGGGTTCTTCGCACGCTCTGCAGCAATCTCAGCAGCACGGGTATGAATGCGGCCATAGGTCTGATTAACATCGTCCGTAAACAGTTTTTGGGCCTGGTGGTCCTTCGTCGTGACGCTTATGAAGGTTAGCGGCTAGATTGAAATAGAATATCCAGGCGACAAACCGTTTGAAGAACATCTGAACGCCATCACGCCCACCCAGCTGCCGACAGTATTGTATCAGAAGAGCTTGGTGCACACATTGCCGTGCGTGCTTGTGCTTCCCTTCGAGTTCGCTATTGAAGGCTTCAACGAGCAGGCCGTCCGTTTCCCGCTCGGCAAGGATTTTCGGATGCTCTAAGATGAATCGGAGACAGGCGCTGTAGTCCCCAACTTTGATCTTTGCAAATTCCTTGCCGAGAGGGCTAGCTTCAACAGAGTCCTCATCGTCGTTATTGCTGCCTTCCTCGATGTCGGCATCAGCACCTGAAGATTGACCTGTGTCAGTGCGAGTGAGGGGATCGCGTTTTAGGGCTCCTGGGTTTAAAACCTCGACAGTAGAGGTGGGTTTGCCGGAAGTTGAGGATTCGGGCTTTAGGGTAGATTTAGCCGACTGTTCGTGGGCGACCTAGGGAAGGTTCTGTTAGCTCTAAGAAATTTAAGACATGAGAATGTTCGTAATGGTTGAAATAGCGCCGGGCAGTTTCAAGGAACTCACACTCGAGTAGTCGAAGCCTGTGTGGATGTCATCACTCGTGATATGCCTCTTCTCCTCTCTCTCCAGCTCCGCCAATTTCGCCAGCAGTTCCTTCTGTAGACCCTCAACTTTTGCCCTATGAACTCCCAGCTCCTTGATGAACCCATTCAGCCGATCTTCCGTCTTCGAGTCATCCACTTCCTTCTTCACTTGATCCACCAGTGCCGCCATCATCTTGGAATAGGTAGGCTTGTCTTCAATCTTGTCATGTACGCCCAGAGGAGGAGGTGGTGGTTGGTCCTCCGCCGGGTCCCCTGCCGATTCTATTAAGGACCGGAAGACGAGCTCATCAGCGCTCTGGGAGGTAGCCTTGTGGGATTTGAGGGCTGTGAGGAGGCGGTCGATGCGGAGGATGAGACCATCGTTGATTATCCGTTCGTACTTGAGTGTAGTTATTCGGTGTCGCCGGTGTTCTCGTTCTTGGTGGATCTGGGCTTGCTTTGCGCGGATGAATGACTTCTTGTCCACGTTTGGGTGGACTTCGATGTCGGAATCGTCACTGATTTCGAGGGCGTCCTAAGGTCAAAATGGAGTGAGAATATGACCCTAGCGATTGATATCCCATGTACATACCCATTTGCTATAATCCACAACCATTTTCGCGGAGTTATGGGTAATGGGTGGGGGTTGGTGGGGTGATGCAGAAGGTATTTGTGGTATAGGGAGTATGAGCGGTATGTCCTCCTTGCCTAAAATAACTAATATGCTTTCTTAAGCATCAATTTGACAATTAAAAAGGTATTTGAAAACAGTGTTGAGGCAGAATCCGGGTCCTGGTCTATTATGTCTTGCTCCCCCAACGGAATATTCTTTGACGTTCCCCAGGAGCTTGGGCCACGCCGCCCTTCTAGTGGCGACTGTCCCTCTGCGAGGGCCTGAGGGCTACTAAAATCATGCTCATAATTCTGAAGCTTGTGCATCTAATCCAGATGTGTGCAATGAGATCTCGTTGCTCAAAGGACTAGGTCGACCTATATCTCTCCGGACTATGACTATTCATCAACATATTCTCAAATTTTTTATAATCGTGTTCTTTTTCATAGTACATTCAATTCAAGGATGTTAATGCTACTTATCCAGCACATAGCCTTCATATTCAGTTCAAGCTTTCTCGCGCTTCTCAACAACAGTTTCACCCGGTGCTTTCTCTTCCCACTCGTCATCGTGAACAGCTTTTTCTTCATCAGGCGCATGTTTAATCCCAGCCGCACTATCTCCAATTTTGTCCGCAATGACACGATACGACGGGACGAAGGACAGCAAGCGCATAAGTCTATTATACTATCTAAAAATAAATATTATCTATTATAACCTCTATCTAGATAGACTTTACGGTTGCCAAAGTTCTGTTCCCTCAACCATGGACCTATATTGGCTGAAGCATGCTATAGTAGTGGGATGTTGTGCGCCAAGAACCCTAGTATATCCATTGCGTGCCCGCTGATATAACTCAGATGCAGTAGAATACCTTTGCTGTTGACGGAAGAGAAAAGCTAGGTGGTATACGCTGGTGAGCGTGTCTGGGTGCTCTGGCCCAAGTACCTTCTCCCTTCTTTTTAGTGCTCGCTGGTGCATCGCTTCAGCCTCTTTATACCTTCCCTGCCTTTCCAACACCAACCCAAGGTTGCTGATGCTGGTGAGCGTGTGTGGGTGCTCTGGCCCAAGTACCTTCTCCCTTCTTTCTAGTGCTCGCCGGTGCATTGCTTCCGCCTCTTCATACCTTCCCTGCCTCTTTAACACCAACCCAAGCTGGCTGACGCCGGTGAGCGTGTGTGGGTGCTCTGGCCCAAGTACCTTCTCGTATCCTTCCATTGCTCGTCGTTGTATCGCTTCCGCCTCTTCATACTTTCCCTGCCTCGACAACACTGACCCAAGGTTACTGACGCTAGTGAGCGTGTCTGGGTGCTCTGGCCCAAGTACCTTCTCCCTTCTTTCTAGTGCTCGCCGATGCATTGCTTCCGCCTCTTCATACTTTCCCTGCCTCGACAACACCAACCCAAGCTGGCCAACGCCGGTGAGCGTGTGTGGGTGCTCTAGCCCAAGTACCTTCTCGTATCCTTCCATTGCTCGTCGTTGTATCGCTTCCGCCTCTTTATACTTTCCCTGCCTCGACAACACCGACCCAAGGTTACTGACGCTGGTGAGCGTGTGTGGGTGCTCTGGCCCAAGTACCTTCTCCGATCCCTCTAGATCTCGCCGGTGCATCGCTTCCGCCTCTTCATACTTCCCCTGGCTCGACAGCACTGACCCAAGGTTGCTGACGCTGGTGAGCGTGTCTGGGTACTCTGGCCCAAGTCCCTTCTCGCTTCCTTCTAGTGCTCGCCGGTGCATCGCTTCTGCCTCTTCATACTTCCCCTGGCTCGATAGCACTGACCCAAGTTTGCTAACGCTGGTGATCGTGTGTGGGTGCTCTGGCCCAAGTACCTTCTCCGACCCTTCTAGATCTCGCCGGTGCATCGCTTCCGCCTCTTCGTACTTCCCCTGGCTCTCCAGCACCGACCCAAGGTTACTGACGCTGGTGAGCGTATCTGGATGCACCTCTCCCAGTATAGCCTTTCTGGACTCGAATATTCTTCGGTGTAGTTGTTCGGCTTTAGCATAGTGTCCTTGACAGTCTAACACTTCTCCAAGGAGCTCTAAGGCATTAAGCGTGTTAACATTGTCGTTTCCGTCTACATTTCGGCGACCTTCTACTAATCTACGAATTACTTCCTCCGCGGACTTGTATCTTCCTTGGTCTATAAGCACATTGCCTAATTTAGATAATATGCCTAAGGTATTAGAGTGGTTAGTTCCATACAAAATTTCCGTTCTAGATAGTTCTTCTCGTAGACGCTCTTCGTCTATTTGTTTATACCGATACCACATAGAATCTGTTGTAACATGTCCTATTTCTAGCAGTAGTGTAGATCTAGGGAGGTACGGCTGTACTGATGCTGATTGGCCTGGGAAAGCATTTGGAGAGCCTAGAAGCAAGCTTGGAAGAGATCGATGGATAGGAGCTGGACTCTGCCCAGTGAAAGTGCTGCCTTGAGGCTGAACTATACTGGACACTGAGAGGGCAGGAGAGAAAGGTTGAGGACCCTGTGTAGCAGAAATAATGCCTCCTGGTGAGAAGATTGGGGCTAAATATGTGGGACTCGGAACTGGAGAACCACGTTCGGAAACAGTTCGACAACTCACAGCGGAAGGGGTGGCTTCAGTATGTTAGTAGTTGTATGCAGGCAATATCCATCACACGTTGACTTACATGCAACGGGGCTAGGGGCATACAAGAAGCTTCCGGGAACGTCGTTCCTCTTCATCCATCGGTCAATCTTCTGCGGATCCACTGTACTATCCCTAACTATAAAGGCCAGCTCCCTTTTGTCGTTCTCAACGAGTGTCCTTCGCTGTCTTTTCCTAACAATTGCTTTCATCTCCTCTGGCTTAATATTCTTGTCCAGGCTCCATTGGCTTATGCGCGTTTGATATTGTCGTAGCCTTTAAAGCACAATCGTATCAGCACATAAGCCTATCTTGCTCTATCTTAAAAAGAGTGGCATACTCAGCGGTAAATCCAAAGTCACTCTTAATCGTCTTCTTAACTTCCCGAAGTGGTAACCCTTGCGTAATATGAAGCTCTACGATTCGAGCTTTGTACGGCTCCCAAGCGTCGGTATGCAATGTCGGAGCCTTTCTCTTTCTTGACTTAGGAGGGCCCATAGGAATTGCGGGTGTAACTTGGGTTTCACTGAAGGGTTCTGCATTATAAGGCTCACCGGTGTGAAGTGCCGAAGACGGATCGAACAAATACGACACGTAGCTTTGTCCAGTGCTAGCTGGTCTATCTATGGGTAGCGTCTGCGAAGCTGAGTCGTCAAGCGCTAGGTGGCTACTATAGAGCTCGTCTCGCCGTGAGACGTACTGACTCTGTATTTGATATGAAAGATCGAGCTCGCCGAAAACAGGCGGATTGGCGGTTGAGGGATTCATGTTGACGTCTCTCTGCGCCTAGGCTGTGTCAGTCAGCGAAACTAGCTTATTAGTCGAGAACTCGAGAACGACTGTACCTGCTCGGGAGGAAGAGGAAAAGAGGAGACGGGGAGCGATACTCATGTTGCGTTGGTGGGGGCTTTGTAAAGATATACTGCAGAACGGCCAAAAAGTTAAGTTGACCAAACGAGTGTTGATTGGACAAGGGCCAAAACTCCCATTGTCACTGAGCATGCATGTGGAAGGAGTGTCTTGGCGCAAGCCCAACCATGCAAAACTACAATCTTGCCAGGCTGCTGTCTTCCATATTCGTACGGATCTGTAGAGCTGAGGCGATTCACCTGCATGTTTGCTTTATTGCCTGACGCGAGCCTGGCCATAACGGATACTGCATTCAACGTTGTGGTTGAGCAATTCGACCGCGAATATCCCTTGCAACGTTGAGGTCCTACTGGAGGTGGTGCGTGCGGAACAGAATCAGAGCCGCTTTAGGCTTGCGGAGGATAAATTATCCTATCCAGTCGGGCGGATAATAATCCTATCCGAGGATAGCCCGGATATCGGATAATATCTGGATAAGGCTTGGCATCCGCAGAATTTTAGTAAGTGACTTAGACGGCAGCTCCGGGGGCTTATGTTAGATGGTTTCGCACCCCTGAATGTTAAGCATCAGATGGTTCGATAGAGCTGTGAGTAGAGCTTTGATAGAGCTTCGATAGAGCTTCGAGTAGAGCTTCGAATAGAGCTTCGATAGAGCTTCGAGCAGAGCTTCGATAGAGCTTTGAGTAGAGCTTTGATAGAGCTTCGATAGAGCTTCGATAAAGCTTCGAGCAGAGCCTTGTGTAGAGCCTTAAGTGGAGCTTTAAGCAGAGCGTCGTGTAGAGCTTTGTGTCCCTTGCACAGATAGGGTGCTATATTTTGTGGCCCGTGCGGGAGAACATCAAAACTTTTAAGGGTTTTGATTTGGTGATGCGGCAGAACGACTTACCGCCTCTCCGGATACTATCAGCTGATAGGTCTATTATCCGAGAGGGCTATCCGGCCTATCCTCCGCAAGTCTGATCAGAGCTACACAACTCCAAGATTCTCACGATTTGATTGGCTGGAGATTATCGATAAGAATAGGGCACATTTCAATGTTGCAAGGGATAGAGAAAATCATAAAATAGGCCGACGCGCTAAATAAATGTTCCGAAACAAGCCTCAGACGTAATTCCGGTGGTGTAGCACGAATTTCACGTCTAAGCCTGCTGAGGTAACAGACTATGAGTCACTGATCTCAGTTCGGCATGCGTGGCGTATCTCCGGGGCTAGCAGGGAGGGTGGCCGAGCCGCTCTGGCCATACCCTTGTGGAAGACAGCGAATTTCAACCTCGAACCTGCGGGAGAACCTACGTCACTCAGTTTCACGCAGTCAGCATTAGAATTTCAACTTAGTATCAAATCGACTATGCAAGCATCCTGCCAGTGTGGTGCCATCCAATTCAAGACACCAACTCCTGAACCTCTAGATCTCTACCACTGCCACTGCATCGAATGCCGTAAACAGTCTTCCTCAGCTTTCGGGACATCCGCCATCTTCCCAGCGTTCCCTCTCCCAGATAATCTGCCGCTTTCATGTTACACCCGTAAAACTGACAGCGGTGGCTTACTGGACTGCTATTTCTGCACGATTTGCGGGGCACGGGTCTTACACAGCCGCCAAGGCAAGAAGACCGTGAGCGTAAAAGGAGGATGTTTGGAAGGGCTGGACTGGAGCAAGGCAAAGCATATTTGGTGCTCCCGAGCGGTTGTCAAGATCCCCGAAGGTGTTCAGAGGTGGGATGAAGAACCCGACGATTGAATGTTAGCATAGAGACGCCATTTTGGAGGCGCTATGACTTTGAGATTAGTAAATTCAACGGAACGATGTCGCTCATTGTATTCTATTGATTGATTGTTCGAACTAAGGTGTTCTCCATGCAAAAAATGTTTCGAGATATACTCTGCGAAGGGGAGTTTGCCTAATGGTTCTCATGCAACACATGTGTAAATGGATATTCATGTGCCTTTAAAAGGGTCTACAAGATCTAAGGCAAAGATATATATCAAAATTTTGCAGCCATAATACTTTTAGCCCCAGACGCAAGTTCTTTAGTCCTCATGGTCATTGACCCGCTTCAAAGACCTTTGGAGACATGTCCAAAGTATCTTATTATGGCAGAAAAATGGGTCAATCTAGAGTGGCCTTAATACGGAAGAGCGTGAAACCTTGACTTAGCTGCCTGTTAAAAAAAAAGCCAGCTACTAATTACCTAAAGAGATTCTTGGGCCTTTGATTAACCTCCTGAACTGTATTTTATCAGCTAACTCAAGCGCTTCACGATGCTGAATCAAGTAACATTACGTCCCAAATATCAAATCTAGTTTAAATTCTTATGTAAATCTTGTTTTTAGCCTTCAAGGCCAACAAAAGAAATGAAGTGAGAGTGGAGTGGGTATATACGCAACCAAACGACAGAATTACAAATTGTCTGTACAAAAAATTAAAAAGAAGTTCAGCGATGGACTGAGGGTATTTCTAAAGTTCCAAAACCTGTTTGATAAAGACGCGCCCTACCGCCGAACCCAAATTGTAGGGCCCTGTTCCCACTGACAAAATATAGAGTGGAATATGGAAAGGACTATAAAACAAAACGCCGCCGTACGCCCACCAACGGAGGTTCCTAACACCTACACTATTGTACATGCTTTGATTTAGCGATATTAATAATGGGAATAGCAGCAATAATGGACACGAAGAGAAATAGTATACAGCGATTCGTAGCTCATAAAGTCATTAATCATTACTGAAGCTCTTGGCTTCCTCTACCAGCCTATGCAACATAAGCTGGCGGAGCTTCAACTTCATCGTCTTCGCTTCTCGCCCACAACCCCTCAACTTTGTTCGAATGAGGTCTGGATTGCCGATTTCCATTTCCCGCGTTTTCTCTCTCTAGCTTTGCCTCCTTGTCTTTCTCTTCCTGCACCTTCCTCGCAATCTCTGCTGCCATCTTCATCATCCATGCCTGCTCGAGGATTCCACCCGGTAAAGCAGACTCAGCGTATGGAGGAGACATTGGCAACCGTGAGTTGGAAGTAACGGAGGAATTTTGAGGAAAGGGAATCTTGTCGAGCGACAAGGAGCGGAGCATTCGAGTGGGGTGTGGGTAACGAATAGGAGTTGAAGGAGGCTTCGAGGTCGGGGATGTAAATATTTTGGGTTTCTCTGAGAGATCTGGCGTAGAGATTTTGGCTTTCGACTTTGATCTTGAAGATTTTGGTGTGTCAGCCAGTTTTGATGTTGTTGGAGTTGCACTTTCCGATGAGTTTTGTTCGAGGATTTGAGATGGTTCGCCAACGTCCAGACTGCCATTTCGACTGTGGAAGCGTAGACCCATTGTAGGAGATCTTGGGGGTGATGGGATATCTTCGTTCTCCTCGGGAATAACGGACGTATCAGAGATTATGATACTCGGCGCATCTACAGAAGGTTCAGTGCTGGCACTTGCCGAATCGGTGTCAGTCTGATCACGACGTAGGTTTACAACCCTGTTCTTTCTCTTCCGCGAAGGGTGTGTCCGTGATCTTCCTCCACCTAATCCAGTTGAACCGAAGCTCTGCAGTGTTGGCTGAGAGCTAGTTGTTTCATTCCCGGTGCTACCAGACGCGATTGATGACGTGTTAGATTTCACACTGTTGCTGAAAGAGGATTGTATGCGAGACAAGCTGGATAAAGTGAGCGAAGGCGTGTTTGTACCAGAGTGATCGCGTTCGGCTGCTCCAGCCCAAGCTCTGAAAACAGCTTCTCTCATTGAAGGCGTAAAGAGTGAGAGGGTACGATGTGATTCGGTAAGGGCGGCAAGACGAAGAAGGTTCTTCTGAGAAAACGATGCGTGTGTCTCAGAAGGATTAAGAGAGAGTGATGAAATTTGACTTTCGTCAAGGGGATTTCCGAATGCGTCAATCGCGTCTTGAGGGGGACTCGCAAGAGGATCTATCGGTGCTGTGGTATCTTTAGAGCTATCAGCTGCTTTCTCATCGTCCATCTCTTGATATTCCGGAGACCAGAGTCGTAGTGATAGCCGATGAAGAATAGCCGGTAGATCCTCCATGAAGAGCACCCGCAGTTGTCCCTCGATTTCCTTTTGTAAGTAATCCCGAACAAACGGTATCGAATCAAAGGTTGAAGATACTTTGAGCGACTCAAGAGGATCGTTTCGGAACACTAATGTAAGACCCTTTTGACGGGAAAAGACCAGTATGACGAAACCCGATAGCCGAATATCAGATAAGGTTATTTGTAGAGGTATTGTTAATCCAGATGCCGCAGCTAAAGGCTGAGGAGATGCGAATGTTGGTTTTGCCGATAGGTATGTGTTTAGAGGATTGGCTTGTACTCTGGTCTTGAGAGTCAAAAAAGCGTCTCCGGTGTATGACATCTTGAAAATCCCTCGAAACCTATCTTCCGCTAGGTCACCAACCTCAAGTATTTCCAACTCAGGTGGTGTCGATCCCATATTCAACTCCGTTACGATGATATCGTCGACGATGATAGGAGGTTTCGGTGATTTGTTAAGAGCCGTGGTTAACATATCTCTCGCGCGCGAGGTATCTGCCATAAGAGGCGACCAGTTGAAGTTGAAGGCCATCTCTTCGATGAAGGATATGGTCGCAAGAGGACGAAGGTGTATTAATGGAATTTAATAGATGGATGGTTCAGGTGATGGAGCCGATCCTGTCGCGTGCATGCCTTTGGTCGCCGCGTGAACGGAAGCTGCCATGAACTGGCAGGGAAAAGAATGCTGGACCAGGAGAAGTACAATAAGTGAATTAACTCGGTAAACAGTGAAGGAACGCGGGAGAGTGGGTATATATTTCGGAATTGAGATGGGAAGGGAGGGAAATTTTCGGGAAAGGATGCGGCTTTGCTTTTGCCTTGCGAAAGCTAGTGCATGCATTTGCGCCGAGCGAGATGCGAGATTTTTTCGTCATGATGCATGCTGCGTCACGTGTAGCCACACCCGAGCACAACAACAAAATTGTCTCCTTAATTTGCTGCGCCGTGAAACCCGGATAGATTTTCAAAACCGCCCTGTTTTTCTTCACCTAACAGGCCTTGCCCAGGTATCTCAGTAACACACCTCCATGTTTTGTATTCCTCCTTCCACGAAGAGGAAAGGGGTTGTAATTGAGTCGTGTAATGAAGATGGTCATTCACTATTGACAGTCCAATGAACCAATACTCGATAGTTTCTAGAACTGCATGGGCACATAAATAAGGAAACGTCTTGGATTATCGCGGTAGCTAAACATGCCGATGGATGTCTCGGAATGCCGAAAAAAGCCATATATAGAAATATTTGATTCTCCGAAAGCCTCCTTACCTCCAATACACCAAGCCACCGCGACTATCTATCCAATGGATCTCCCAAAGGGATTTATTGATCATGCTTGCCAACCAGATGAAAGTTGAAAAGCCTCATTTGTTGGACTCCTCCACCGCCTTCTCATCTGCATCCAATATTTTGCGGACAGCAGCAACCTTGTCATCGAATGATTGCTTCTTATCAGTCCTTGTTCCGACGCGTATATCGCTTTGAATTCTAACTACTCCATTCGCGTGCAGCATGGCATGACATTGACCAATGATTCTCTGCGGTGGTCCAATTAGCGTTCAACCGAGCGCGACGTCAAATGAACAACTCACCATCACTTCATCCCACGAGCCCTCTAGAACATCCTCATTAGTGGACGTTGAACACTGCGGTGTGGACGTTGAACACTGCGGTGTGGACGAGCCACTTACCGACAGTAGTCCCTGCCGAATGCATTGAGTAGTTCAATCCAGACCGCTTCAAAAGTCTCTGTACCTCAGCAACTTCTTTTGACACCGATGCTGTGGTAGTACCAAGTGGGATAAGACAGAAATCCGCGGTGCAAGCTGGAGGAGTTGCAAGGTCTGAGAGACTATGAGACGACATTTTGGAAGGACGCTCAAATGGGTTGTTGGATATCAATTCGGCTCTAAAATGAAAAATTTGGTAGGTGGCGCAGTCAGTAGCGCAGGAATGTCAGCCTTACTGTACGCGAGAGAAACACCTGTGGTTAACCCCTTACCCGATCACAACATCTCACCATCCACCTCAGAGGAAACTTAAAGGCATATTACATTCATATTCTTTTTACATCAGAATTTATACCATCACTTCCAGGTGTGCTTACACCAAGCGATCATCTTATTTACGGAGTAGCGGCGGTCTGGGGCTCATTTGGACAACGACATCAACAAAGCGCCTCCTTCCTTACCGGATGCTTATTTGGTTTATAGTCATGAACTCACAATGTAGGACTTCTTTTAATTCTCTAAACGTCGTAAATATCATCCTCTGCGAATTTATAAACAAAAATCACTCTGTCAAACGTCTCTCTCATTTCTTCCACTAATCATGGCATACTTCTGGAATGATTACAGAATGACAATCTGTTACCTCGCCTCCGAGGATGATATCGGCAAATATCAGGTCTACACTTTGCGATACTTAGCCGAAGGAGCTGCCAACATCGTCTTAGCCATTCAGCCACTTCTTATCCCTCTTACTCTATGGGATGATGCCTTTGCAGTCTTTTTTGTTGATGAAGAACAATACCCTCTACCTCTTATCGAGGGAAAAGTCCTCCGCCTCAGTAAAGATGTGCCGAATGCCCCCAAATGCCATGTCATCAACATACATTTCGAAAGTAAAATTAAACCAATGTTCGACGAAAAGCATCTTGTTGCCCATGAACTTATTTCCCTCGACGACTCAGTTATAAAAGTCCTGAATTCTCGCCTGGCCAAGATGGACTCTTCACGGAAACGACCAGAAAGCCGTGTGGGTACTCTGGTCGAGACAGACGAATACAAGGGACTCTTGATCACGGACATGTCTTCACAACCCGGAATATCGACAACTTTGGAACTCAAACCGAAGTGGCTCCTCCAATCTCCAAATGCCCCACCACATGCTGAGCGGTGTCGCACCTGCGCAACAAGAGCTCAGAGGGATTCAAAGGCCAGAGCGCAAGGTAAACTACAGAACCACCTCATACGACCGATTTGCCCGCTTGCCCTAGTTTCAGGAGATTACAAGACTATCGTATCAATAGTATCCGGACGGTTATGCCAAAAACAAGCTTTCAAGGAACAGCCAATTCTAGCGCAAGTGCAGGTAATCAATAACGTCGCAGAATACCTCACCACAGGCCCTGGCTTCAACCTCCTCAAACAGCTTGAGAAAGCTCAGAGACAATTCGACCCCATTGGCATTTTGTCACACCAGTGCCTTGACGACTATGATGGAGAGGATCAACATTGCGCTAGGACAGAGATGCTCAAGCTAGCCATGACCTTACGGGACTGTTCTATGTTCATCAGAATTTATTTTGATGGGAGGACTCCTGCAGTGGAGGCCCGCCTAGCTGATTTAGACCCCAAGTCGGGAGATAAGATGAAGGAATGGAAATGGAAAGAGCTAGCACTCATTAATGGTGGATGGTATATGGGGAAGGAGTCGGATCGAGTTCCGGAGACTATCTGCTTGATGGCGCAGAAGAGGAATAAAGAGTTGCCATGGTATTTCTAAGATCTTCATTTCGGATTTTCTCAAGTTTGAAGATACCCATGTTGCTCCCTTCTAAGAGCGATGAGTTAACAATTTTCGTGGAATCATCTTTCATTCGTTGTCCTATTTGTATCTCAGCTGCTTGTGCGAGTATGAATAGGATGATGAGGCTTAGAATAATGGTTCTTGATTCCTTAATTGCACACTTATATAGTTCTAATATGTTCTCAGCACTTCTCATATTTAATTACGAATGTGCGGAGTCTTTGAGACATCTAAAGTAAGCTTAAGCGCCAGGCCCTGCCTCTAGATTTGCTCTATGCTTTATCTAGTCATACAAGCACAAGAGACAAAAGTCTCTATGTAAGCTCTAAAATGGGTATCTCTAAATCAAAGCCGTAGTAGCCATTCAGTCTAACTCTCTTAACCAAGATGCCTACTCCTTGCCCACTCTTCCTTTATCCATCTTAATTTCGAAGAGCTCGTTAGCTAATTTCCCGACCTCTTCATGCCCCAGTCCTACCAATCCCTTTTTAATGCCTTCTACAGTTTCCTTCGCCAAACCTCCAGGGTCCCGCGAATACAGATCAACGCCTGCTGGTGTAAACATGGTCTTTGCAAAATATGTCACAACCCATTTATTCTTGCTATCATCCTCTCCGTACCCAAGCACCTCCCACCTCGACGAGGCTATCATCAGCCAGCCTTTCCCACGCCAATGCCATGCCCAGCCGCCTTCTTCAGGTTTGCCCAGGCCATGCAGGCTCTTTATCTTATCGCTATCAAGTCCCTGGTATGTTACGAGGTCGTCGAGCGACACCGGTGAGGCGTTGGCTGAGCCTTGAGCAATAGGCGTATACTTTATCTGCACGTTACGGGCTTTCGTCCACATAGGAAGCGTAGAATGAGTTACATGCCATGTGCCGTCCAACCATTCGATGCTTGGAGGGCTGGTGGGATAGGCTGAAGATGTGTGGAAAGGTTTGGTGCTTGGGGGGCGGAGTGTAAAGGCGTGCTGAGAGGTCGCTGGGACTGGTTCTGTAGAAGATGCAGGTTCGGCGGTAAATGCTGCCATTCTTGCAGGCTGTGTTTCGTGTATTCTCCACAAGTGGAGCGTCGAAACAGCTTATAGGTAAGCTGAATGCCGCAAGAGGAATAGTAACCCTGCGGCTGATGGAGTGGTGAATATGATGGTGGTGGCTGGCGCAAGGCTCACAATCCTTGGTCTTTCGCTAGCGGTGCTAGCGGGTGGGATGAGCATAGCAACGCCTTCAGATTTGCCATTCCAACAAGGCCGGTGGCCATTTGACCGGTTCATGGGCGAGTATATCTTATGCTTTTCTATAAATATGCATCATGCGACCGGATTGGCACTAAGCACGCCATTTCAACATCTCTAACGGGCGTTTGAGCCGTCTAGTGTTGGGGCGAATTCGGTGACGACAACTGAAACGTCTGCTTTGTGGACATCTTGGGGCTGTGCAATACGCAGGCGTATGCAGTAACCACCGCGAACAATTCTTTTTACAAATGATGACTGCAGGTCGATACTTTTTTTCTTACTATTTCATAGCCTTTTAAATCTGACAGATCTTCGGCTGGTTGAAAACCCTTCCTTCGTCCTGTTGTCGTGATATTAAACCTTCGTCTGCATAACTTTCCAGTCGCTATTTCATTCCCCTTTGGACGCTTGACACTCACTGTTCGGAGTTTAAAAAGGTTCTCTTTATTGTAGAAACTTTCCTAAATCCTTCGCTACCATCTTCATCATGTTCCTCAAATCCATCGTTCAAACCATCTCCGTACTACCATTCCTATGGCCTTCGATATCAGCACAGTCGACGACAGCGTGCAATAACTCTCCCAGCCTTTGCGACAGGGCGTACAACAACATTACACAACTGGGAGCGCACGACAGCGCCTTTGTCAGGGATTCCACAACCGACTTTTCCACCTCAGGCAACCAGTTCTACAACTCAACTGTACAGCTCGATGCCGGCGTCCGGCTACTCACAGTTCAAGTGCACAAAGCGAATAGCAGTGCAGGAGCAACAGAATGGCATCTCTGCCATACATCCTGTGAACTTTTCGATGCTGGTAAACTCAGCGACTGGCTGACAACTGTCAAAGCTTGGCTTGACGCCAATACCAATGATGTCGTGACCATCCTTGTTGTAAATTCAGACAATGCTGCAGCCTCAGATCTCGGTACTGAATTCTCAACCTCTGGAATCGACAAGTATGGCTACGTACCACCCTCCAGCACTTCGGCACCGACTACTTGGCCAACTCTTCAAACCTTGATCTCAAACAATACCCGCCTGATGACCTTCGTTGCCTCGATCACTCCCTCCACGGCCTATCCTTACCTTATGGACGAGTTCACCTTTATTTTCGAATCACAATTCACCAACACCTCCCCCTCGAACTTCTCCTGCCAGCCAAACCGCCCTTCGTCTGTTGCAAACCAGCCCACCACAGCTCTCAACTCCGGACGTATGTTCTTGATGAACCACTTCCTCGACAGTGAACAAGCCTTTGGAATTCTCGTTCCAAACGTCACCGCCACCACCACGACCAATTCACAGACAGGCACCGGATCTTTAGGTGGTCAAATGAACACTTGCACGACGTTGTACGGCAAAGAGCCAGCCTTTGTGCTCGTTGACTTCTTCAATGTCGGTCCAGCTATCGCCAGTGTAGATGCAGCAAACGGTGTCACAGCTGTGACAGGGCGGAAGAACGTTAGCACTGAGGTGCTCCAGCAGAGCGCCAACAGCAACACTGGTCTCAGGAACAGTGGTAGTATTTTCGGGGTGGTGATTGCAGTAGTAGTGGCAGTATGGTTTGGCGGGGCATAAAATCCGCTTTCATTTGCCTTTCACGATTTGGATGAAAAACTTCCGGTGTTTGCGGTTATGGGTTAGAATTGCCGTGTTTGCAAGGTATGGGGATATATACCAGGATTGCTTGTTTGCATTGCGGCGGCGTTGTGCACAAGGGTGGCATCTTCTCACTTTTCGACGTTCCAAAATTGGAAGTCTGCAAGGCAAAATGACACGTCTGCCGCTTGTATCTATGAGATATTCCTATCGTGAATCTCGTAATAGTGCCTTGAAATAATAATGTTAAAAAGGATTTATTGAAGAGTCCCTGACACGCTTTAGTCTACTGAATGATATTTCCTACAAGCCTCTTCCAACTTATTCGAGACTCGTTTATCCACATAACTATCAGATCTCTAATATTTGGTAAACTTCTACTAGGTCAGATCACTTCCCATTACACTTTTTTCGGGCCTTTCGTCTATTAAAACAAATCGAACGTAGGATACATCGGGAAGCAGGGTACACACTGCCTGAACTAAAGGTTTCAATAACAAGTCATCAATTCCTTGCTTCGCATATGTCCGCTGCTATTGTATTTTGAAACGTAGGAGTGCTTTCCTATCCCTTAGCACGGTGAAATTCGTCCACACGTTATTGATAAGGATTAGCCAATAGAATCAATAGGATCAAAGGTGCGTGCTCAGAAATATGAGGTTGGTGATATGCAGAGGCTCGAAAGCGGGCGCGGCCAGGGCTCCGGGGGACGTCCTTTGGCCTCTCGAGTCGGTGAGACAGGATATTTGGTCAGTGGAACAAAGTCTATATCATTAGAAGTACGATTGGTAGGCATGGTTGATGATAATATATTGATTGAATCTATAGGTGATGCGCGTACTTTTGATTTTGGTGTTCCGCACGAACCACCTATCTTGTGGACGCCACCGTGCTAAGGGATAGATTGAAACAAAATAGTGCCTGAAATCACACAGATGTTTTCCCAACACGTGATGACCCACGCTCCCAAGGACCAGAGCGCCAAACCTCCAGTAGAATGCAGCCTATTCCGATAACCACCATAGATGAGCACAAGAACCCGTTCATGCTCAGAGGTGTAAGAATAGAGAACGTTTTCGTTGGACCGGTGTATCAGTAAGGCAGTCGTTCATCATACTTCAATAGTGTAAATTATACTTTATCAAACAAACTCTTCTACATCAACGACACAAAAAACCAGTCGAGAGCCATTGCTGCCCGCTGCCCGCCTCTTCGTCTCCCGAGTGCTCCTTCCCTTCACTCCATCTCTCCAAATGTCTCTCGACTCCAGCACCGTCCAGCCGTGTGTTTTGAAATCAACCTATCTAGCAACGCAAGCACTAGCCCGCTTTTATCGCTCACCCGCTCACCTTTCTCCATTTTCCACTCCTCACTCCCAATTCCTCATTACCAGTTCCTCATTTCCCATCTCCCATTCCGCGTCTCCCATCCCATATCTCCCCACACGATGCCCCACGCAACCCTCGCCCACACCGGCGCCGGCCCCGAACTCAACAGCCTCATCGCGCTCCTGAGCGGCGATCCAGTGTCTGCTCTCCAAAAACTGAACCCCCTCGCGCGTCCCACCGCGCCGCCCAGCACGCCTGCAGACGACCACACAGGCCTCTCCGCGTCTAAAGATGAGGGAGAGGCCGCAAGTGCCGGGAAGGCCGACAGCAGGCGGAGAAGGCTTGCCATGGCCTATGAGTGGGAGATGGATTCGGCGAGCGAGGGCACTACGGTGGGAGATGATTTTGAGGAGGTGGATTGGCGGGTCGAAGGGACCGGGTGGATAGAGGGCGGCAGTGAAGGGATGGACAAGGAAGCAGTGCTGGAGGGGAAAGAGCAGGAGCAAGAGAGTGAGGGGGCGGAGATTGACGATGAGTGGGTGGGCGTTTGGATTGTTGGGATTAAGAAGGAGAAGAAAGCGCGAGGAAAGAAAGAGGACAAAATGAAGGCAGTTGCTAAGCAGGAGGTCGCACCTGCAAAGACTGCTCTAGTGGAGAAGAGGCTAGAATTGGTCAAGGAGTTACGTTCAAAGGCGATGGAGAACCTGCAAGCGGAGAAAGAGGATAAGGTGGACGCTACAGATTGCTTTCAGCCTCAAAGCTACAGCTCGAAGAGGCAACCTCCTAAGTTCTCTCCTCATCGGAAATTCCCTCCCGAATTCCCAATAGGTAGGTGGGACGAAGTGAAGGATGAGAAGGCCGGTTCAGACGTCCAGCAGCAATACCAACAGCAGGCTCAGCAACCGGAAACGAACTCTGAGCCTCAACCGCCTATATCACCACATCGGGAGCCTAAAAGAAATGACAAATTGAAGATACCACAACGGCAGACTACTCAAAGCAACGGCCGCAGTATACAAGGGACATACGACACGTTGTAGACCCTAGTACACCAACTCAGGAACATGCGACCTCGCCTGCCACTCACATTCGAAATCCCACCGTCAGTGGAACGAGCACTCACACTGACGCAGCTGACGCCCGAGTCAGCGCAACCCCAGCAGCATCAGCAGCCCCAACAGCAGAAGCAGCAATTTCGCCACGCCCACCCTCAACCACCACCACCCCGCTTCGCATACCTAACCATCGACCAACAACTAACGGGAGCACCAACAACGCAGAACCAAGCAGCGCCGCGACCCCATCTCCCCCTCTCCTCACCCCCGGCAACTTAATCGCCGCAGGCGAAGCCTCCCTCGCCTGCCCCCGCCCCTTCTTCGACCCGCAAGAAGGCCCCAGCACCCAGCGCCGCCACCAAACCCCACTCACCCCACCCATGCAACCCCAAGCCCCGCCGCGCAGGGCGCCCCGGCCCGCGCGCTCGCGCCGCTCCGCCGTCCCCGAGCTCGACGAGGTCGAGCAGCGCGCCATCCGGCACCACGCAGCTGGACGTGACGCGGCGCGAACTCGAGCGCATCGCCGCGGCGATGGCGAGCTGGGAGGCTAGGAACAGGGGCCGCACGGCGGGCGACCGCGTGTGGCATTCTGCGAGGCCGGTGGAGCGGAGCGTGGAGGCGAGGGGGGAGGAGGTGGTGGTTAGGGAGGGGATAGCGCGGACGATGATAGAGGCGCTGGAAAGGCAGGGGGCGAGGTCGAGGACGGGTTCGGAGGGGGATGAGTAGGAGGACTGGCGTGGACGTGTTGTTGGGTAAAAGGATGTCGTCTGATACGACTGCTGTTGTTTTGGTGGCCTGATTGTTTATGTGTTTGTAATAGGTGTTAGGAGTGTTTTGCGGTTGGTTATGTGGTTCTCGAGGTTGAAAAGTTTATGTAAAGTGGCATGTTAAAAGTAGTGTTGTTGTTCGATGGACTGCGAATTTAGGCTATAAAAGTTCGTGGAAGCTAGTCAAGTTGTTCAAGAAAATTCTTGTGTCGAAAGTCCTCGTTTCGGAGGGGGTCAGCCAGATCAATTTGTGTGGTGTGTATCGTAGTTTAGGACAATTATTAGGATTTTGGTTAATTTAAATCTCTTGATGGTATTTCCTGTTACTTCACTCCCAAGATGTGCCGCTTTAAGGCCTTGTAAGGAGTCTCTACTCAGTCACCCATCGTTATCCCCAGTCCACCCACACCCTTCTTATGTACCTTCATAGAAGTCCGTCTCTCCATAGTCTCAGAGTAACTCGGCGGCGGCGTCTCCACTGACCACCTCTTCTTCAGCTTACTCTCCGTGTATCTCGAGGCACCTGAAACCACCGACGACGTTCCCGGTGAATACGACACCGCGCCATCTTCCTTATGCGACGTCTTGAGTCGATGCTGTGACAGAATAAACAGCGGGATGGGCTTGTTCGGCCAGTCCTCCTCGTCCCTGAGTTCCCAGTGGTGCAGCGGATCCTTACCGACGCTGCGTACCATGGACTGGCGCACCTCGTGGATTTTCTTAAACATGCCTGCTTCCCATTCAACGAGCAGGCGCGTGCGTGCGAAAGGCTCAATGACTTTGAGACGGCCGGAGGGCAGGACGAATTTTTCACCGCGCGGGACTCGACTGAAGCTCCAACGGGGCAGTTGTTTGTGCTAGATTCGTGAGTTTGAGCTGTATTTGTTTGGGCTGGCAAGGGACCATACCTTTTCATTCCCTGTGTATCGTAGCTCTAATCCTTTAGGCATCGGGGCATTTTCATTGATTACTAGAGCTGTTTCTAGAACTGGATATCCCAGGTGGCCCGTATTCAGATCTTTGGTTTGGCAGCATGCGGCGTACTTGTAATCTGTCTGTAAACATCTCCCTGAAATGACGGCCATGGTACATTTGGTTTCCGAGTCGGCTAGAAACCCTGTCCAAGTATGAGAATTTTGCCGCAATTTGACTCTGAATCTTTGGTGGTCCTCGGGCATCCACAAAGCTCTCACTGTACCGTCTTGGTCAATGCTAGAATGCCGTAAGCCCTCTAGACACCACGAGACTAGTTGCGCTAGATCTCTGCGCCATTCACGGTGATTCTTGTACAGATCCCGAAAGGCACGTGGATCCTTGCTTTGAATGGCTTCGTCGAAAGCTTTTTCGCAGGGGAATGGTTCTTTGTTGGTTTTGTACGCCTCAAGCCAGTTGCGCATGGTGGTGGAGTTAAGGATAGATTTGAGGCGCCGACGTCGCGCATTGTGGCTGCAGAATGATACTTCTAGCCCGAGCCAGTGTTCGAGAATAGCTGGATTGCGGTTGCCATCGTGGTGTTTCCATGCATCGCAAATTGCGTCCTTGTGAGTGATGCCGGATCGTCTCTGAAAGGCATGTTAGATTAATCGTGTTTCATAACAGCGATAACATAGCTATCTCAGAAAGAATTCTAAGAGAGGTGAACTCATTCTTGGCTTACTTTATAAGTTTTTGTCCCGCCTAACGCCATGCCATAAGCTCCAACCGACACAGACATAGATTCTTGTACGACCTCTCTAGATTCTGCACGAGTCCCGAGATCCTCAAGCATATTTTCAGATCGAAGTTGCTGGATCACTCTTTGCGATCTGTTCTTGCAAGCTTCGTTTTCTTTCAGTTGTGATGTCCTTAAGATAGGTTAGTAGCGGAATCGAAATTTAGAATAAGCGTGATACTCACTTTTTCTCTATCTCAGTTGCAGCCCCAATTAATAATTTCATTCCTTGTCGGAGGGCAACAGGCTGCTTGGTTTCTTTCTCATCAAGAGCAACCCAATGACAAAACAATTCATTCTCTTCTAGCTTAGGAGTGACCGCTTCCACAGGCCAGGATAAAATTGAGCCAGGTCCAGCATCATATTTAAGAATAGTGTTAGAGTCTTCAGTCTTTCTGATTGCCCACACAGGCCCCCAGATATCCGAAAACTCTTCGATGGTAGTTGAAAGATACAACGGTGCATTATCCTCCCACAAGAGCTGACTCTGCAATACCCAGACTTTGTAAGAGCTCAAGAATCCGTCCAGACATCGTAGTGATCTCCGACGAAGCATAATGCCTTCACTACCATCGGTAACATAGGTCCATGCGGCGGTAATCTTTGCCAGATCGAGATCTTCCCCAAGAAATTGGTGGTCAAATCGCTCGATATGAGCGCCGCAGTACGAAACTATGCCAATATCGAGGATCAGACAAGCTTTACGCCATCTTCCAGCAACTCCGGCCCCCTTTGGCAGGCCAAGTCTATCCAGTAAATTATCGCATTGACTGGTGATATCCTCCAAAAAGTTTCTAACTTGAGCTGGATACCGCGACTTTGGTTTTTCTATAATGGAAGCAACCTCCTTGAGGGTATTTTCGAAAGAGTCGTGAAGTTGAGATATTTCATCAATTTCGACGTGGACAAGCTTTGCTACATTTGAACGGAGACGATTGACGCTAAGAAGATTGATAGAAGAATTACAATATTGAGCGCTCGTCATCCTTTGAATATTAGACTTGACTTGAATCATTAAATTTCGACATTCCAAAACATTAAAAGCCCAGTAGGCAAGATCTAAATAAGTCAGTCGAATATATTCAAACGAGACTTAGTGAATCAAGGTCATGCCAACTGGCGTGGGTTGGGGTACTTGAAGGGATCTCAAGAGGATATTTATTAACGCACCTGAATTATTCTTAACAGATCGAATGGTATCTTGAGACAATTTTACATATTGAGAAGACTCCGGGCTAGATTTACAAAACTTCATAATGACATCATCATAATCGGGGAATTCGGGATGCTCTCCATGTCCATGAAAATTGTATTTCAAATTGTATTCTTTTCCATGAGGGTACGCCTGCCGCATTTCACTCTTCATGAGAAATAAACCAGAACTGCCAGCAACATTAGCTTCTAGTTCTTCAAGTTGCTTGTAGTACTTTTGAGGGTTGATGAGCCGTTCATCACGGTTTATCTCGGGAGGCAGGCTATCCAGAGAAGCTGTTGATATATCTGTAGCAAAATCCGAGTTCTCATCTTCAAAATCTTCATCTTGATCGAACACGGATACAGTATCATCGGAATCATCATCAATACTGTCCGTCTTCTTTAAAAAGGGTATCTCAGCTGACTTCTTGCGCGGCGCAACAGGAAGTGGCGAAGGTGGTGGGCGTTGCACAGCCCATAAAGGCGTAGTGGTGATAGAAGTCCTCTGCAACGCTCCAGTGGAAGATGATCCAGCAGCCTGTGCATATGTGAGAGGGCCATGGCTATCTTGTCTCTTGAGAGTGATAGCTGGGGATGATTTTGTGTGTGGCTGTAAGACAGGATCATAATGTCGCGAGTCTCGTCGCCTGGGCGGTCTTCTGTCTTTCAAATCCTTCAAATCATCCTCATCCGCAGGATCTACTGTGTGGAGTTCATATTAGGCATTTATTGACTATGACTAGGGTAGCAACTTACGTAGCTCCGGCTTCGGGCTTCTGGCGCCAGGCGACCTCTGCTCACTGGGACCTGTGAACAACCTCGGAGATGGGGCGCTTGAGCGTCTCAACTCATGCTGAGTCTTCGGGGTCAGATCTCTGGCCTTTTCTTTCTTACCACGTGGTGTGGATAGTAACGCAGCTTTCACATCCTCCCTCCCGCGGCTCGAGGCTCGCCTGGAGTCCAGATGCACTAGGGTCTTATTCCGCCTGATTGGATAGCCGGAGGACATATCGCAAGTGTCAGGCAATACAGGCCCCCTGCCGCGATAGGGCTCACGCGTGATATGCCAGCAAATGCTTGCATATGAAAGGGTGAACGAAAAAATAGTGTTGGACGCTTTGACGCTTGCCGGTTTGCTCAGGGCGGGCAGCGTCGGTGAGTGTGCGACAACGAGATGCGTCAGTAGGCTGCATGCTTGCCGAGCGCCTTTTATGCAGGTTGTTAATCCATGCACAGCCCCAATGCTGAAGTAACCAAGAGGGTCCAACGAGCGGTCTGCAAAGAAATTGATATGCGCTACCAGTAGTGGATTACTCCGCGTCTCAATCGAGTAATGGCAGACTGGAGACAGAGAGACGAACAATTCATGAAAGAAATCTTGAGTATACAGCTGTATGCATGTCTAATTACAAGCCTGCGGCATATATCTAAGATAACTACTCTAAGCAGTCAAATCCCACGAAAATCCGAGGGGAAACGGACAGAAGGGTGGAAAAGGAAAGATTTACAGAGGGTTATCCAAGTGGTATCTTGGTAGGAAAAAGCACCAAGACGTTGGCTTTTAGTGATTTCTAGAGCCTCGAGTCAAGTCAACGGCGCTCCTCCAAAGCCGAACTTAGTCCACTACCACCGCCGCCTTATGCAGGTGTGGGGGAAGCGCGGGACAGAAAGTCCACTCCACGCCTGCCTTCTCCATCTGTCTGTGCTACCTCTGTACAAATGGAAGTATATAATCCTCATCCCCCAAGCTCTCTTTTCTTCCTGACTATTCAATCCCCCTCTTTGTTTTACCTCTTTTTTATACCGTTCGACTGAGGCCTGTGGCCTTTGTAAATCCTCCTAGTTTAAACCCCGCTGTCGTCATCGTGGAGTGCTGAGCTGTTTACTCGAAATTGTAAACACATTCACACATCCTCTTTACCACTACCCCTCTTTAAATAACCAATTACCACCATTAAAATGACTAAGGTAAGGCCTTCGATCTATTCTTCTCCTCTACTTCCCAGAATCCAATTTACAGAGACTAAATAACTCGTGTACATCACTACTACACTATCCTTCCAATCAGCTTCTTCCTTCTACCAATACTCCCTCTCACATATTGCAACAAATCGCTAATACGACATCTCACAGATAAAGTGGATCCTCTTCGACTGTGACAACACGCTCGTGCTCTCCGAAGAGCTCGCCTTCGAAGCCTGCGCCGAGCTCGCCAACGAGATCCTCGAGAAGAAAGGCATTTCAGACCGCTACACGGGCCCCAGCCTCCTCAAAGACTTCGTTGGGCAAAACTTCCGCGGGATGATGGTGTCCCTCACCAAAAAATACAACTTCACATTGGCAGATGAGGAGTTCGACAGCTACGTCGACCGCGAGCTAGGCAAGGTGATCGAGACGCTGGAGAAGAAGGCACGGCCATGCGAGGGCGTCATCCCCGAGCTCGAGAAGCTGCACGAGAGCAAGAAGTACCAGATGGCCGTCGTCAGCTCGTCGGCCCTCAGCCGTGTGCAGGCATCCATCCGCAAGGTCGGCATGGACAAGTACTTCGACCCCAACCAGGTGTTCAGCGCGGCGACCAGCCTGCCCAAGCCTACCAGCAAGCCCGACCCGGCGATCTACCTGCACGCATGCAAGGTGCTTGGCACGGAGCCGGCGGCGTGCGTGGCGGTTGAGGATAGCAGGAGTGGGGCGACGGCGGCCAAGAATGCGAAGATCCCGCTGATCGGCTATGTGGGCCCGTACGAGGGCGAAGAGCAGGACCAGATGGCGAAGATGCTGAAGGAGGAGTGCGGCGCCATTGTTGTGATGCGCCACTGGAGCGAGTTTGAGGAGTGCTTGAAGAAGGTCGAGGATGCCTCTTGATTGGATGGCACGCTGTGACAGTACATGCTGCATCATCTGGCGCTTTGCGGGACTCGGCGTAGAGCTTAGAGCTTAGATCTTAGAGTGGATAAAACTCGATTTCATGGCATTTTTATGCGGCCATGGATGATGAATAGACAAAAGCGTTTCCACTGCGATTTTGCATCTACTCTACGTGACGCCGTGAGATATCCAACGAGACAGGAATAATTTCCAAAGAATCGTAAACAACACCATTTTGCTGAAGAATTGAGGATGCTCTAAGCCAGTAAGAGTCGTGTAACGTGACACACGGGATTTTGCTCGGTCCCTGAGTTTTGCTCGATTTGAACATCAATATGCGACAAAATGCTAATTTGGTAGTGAAAAGGGAGGCGGTCTACTAGCGCGAGCAAAACCCAGGGACCGAGCAAAACCCCGCGTGTCACGTTAAACAATCCCGATTCTGAATGTCACCCGGTCTCAAAAACCCCAACCACACGACCATTGTGAAAATTATTGTCAATAAAGCAAAGCATCGACATCGACATTAACTCCCCACTCCCCGCGCACGCCACGCCCCGTACCCCAGAGCGCACCGTTACAAATCACAACCCAGAATCCCACAGCTCACGACTCGCCGTGCCAAAAAGTTGCCAACGTGACCAACGCCGCCCGCCCCACCGCCATGCGCCACACCTGCTCCAGGAGACCAGCCCCCCAGTCAATCTCCGCTAAAGCAAAAAACTCAACCCACGATAGCTAGTGATCGTGAAGTTCCAATGGCTCCAAGCAAGCAGTCGTCCACGCTATTACCCCCAGCATCTCGCACCCGGCTCACCGACTCGCCTGCTCTGCCTTTCGCTCCTCCGCCTCGTCATCACTCGGCGCCGTGACCGTGATACCGGGAAGCAGCATCAACAGCGGCGATGGCGGCGATGGCGGCGTGGGCGTCGCATTGTCGCTCGTGTGACCAGGGCTAGACTCCGAGCCAGCGAGGTAGCCGGACATCGTGCTGCTCTGCACGCTGACGGAGCGTAGCTTCTTTACCAAGATCCCGCTGGAGAGGCAGAGTGGGCCCTCTTCATCGTCGTCGTCGTCGTCACCGCTGCTGCGCGACTTGCGCTTCATCCCTGGCTGTGCGATTGTGATGTCTTGCAGCTGCTCGTGCAGGCCGTGGTCGTCGCGGTTCTCGGAGATGCCGTTGCTGGCATCGATGAAGGTAAAGTGCAGGTTCGCAAGTGCGTCTTTGCTCTCGACTTCAGACCAGTCGGCTTCATCGTCAGCGTCGCTGCCCGCGGGCTCGGTGCCGCTTGGGTGTCGGGTTGCTGTGAATTTTTCGGGCTTGTTGGCGAGCGCGGGGAGAGTCTCTGTGGAACTGGAGGATACGAGGTCATGCGGGACACGCTTATTGATTGGGATAGAGATGGCGCGGAGCGTCTCTTCATTCTCGTTGATTTCATTGGAAGGACTGCGAATTGGGGACCTAGAGGTACCTTTGAAGGAGCGAATGAAGGACTTGATTGCTGATGAAGACGACGTCTCGCTGAGTGGATTAGCTGAGTCTCCTTCTGAATCCGATGGAGAGTCTATATCAGCGGTTGGGGTGCTCATGCGGGGTTTATGCTGATCATTAATGTTGAAAGGACGAAAACTTCCTGGAGGCATGGTGATTTGGTCTTTGCCTTTGCCTTCAGGCGTATCGGCCTTTTTAGTATCACGGAATGTTGTGAAGCTTGGTCTCATAACTGAACTCTTAGATGAATTTGCGACGTTCCCATTGCTCTTATCATCCACAGTCTTTTCTTTAGGAGACTGATTTTCGGAGGACCTCTGATCTGTTGTCTCCAAAGGCCGACAAGGTATTCCTGGAGGAAGCGGGTTACTAACGCTTAGAGGTGTCATGTATGTCATTGATTTCTGTAAACGTCCCCGAGCTATGGTCGTAGGCGGTAGTGGTGGAGATCGAGGGAAATTTGCGAAGCCAAAATTTCGAAGGACATCTATAAACACGGACAAACCTGTCAGTATCGATAATATGATCTAAAGTTTATGAGAGGATTCCAGTGGTCATAAGCTGGTAAAGTCATGGAATACAGAAATTAATCCTTTAGAACATACCTTTACTACGGTAGAAGAATTTGAATGTCGCGTAGTCAGGCTCGTTGAAGGAAGTGTAGGTGATGACCGGAACTGATTTGCGGCCAAGGCTGTAGCCTTTATCAAGGCCCATTGTGTGAGTTACTTTATTGGCGTCCGCCATGTCCACATCGGCACCCTCATCCTCCCTATAAGACGGATTAAAATCTCCGTCATCATATTCATATCCAACCTTTATCCGATGAAGGATGATCCTGATCACACCCACTTTTGCTTCCTCTTCATCTCCATCCTCTTCTTTTGTTCCAAGGGAATTCATGGCGTTGATGATGGCATCTTCATCTTCCTTATTGGCTTCCTCTTCTTTGACGTCCCCGGACAGAAGCAATTTGTCAAACATTGACTCGATACCAACATCCTTGAACACCCATTTGTGCATCATAATTGTACCATCATCGGCTCTAGACCATCGAGAAGTAAGCCAGACCTTGCCATCTGGTTCTGAGAAATTGCGGTGCCTTGGGTCAAGGTAAATAATAACTCGGCGTTCGTATTTAGTACGACCATCAATGTGAATAGTTGCAAGGAGATGGAATCTTGGCGCTCTTCGGACTGGTGATTCTGATCGTTGGTTAGTGGATGCTGGAGCCAGCTCACATACGAGGGAAAATTCATTAAAAGAATAAGGCAGAGTAACTTACCATGATTGTAATCCCTAGAGTCCCACTCATCCGACTCGCTCATATAGTTATCACCCGACGAGGAAGGACTGCGATTTCGGTGGCGGTGGCGATAGCGACTGGGACGTGTTATTCTTCGAGAAAGACGCGATCCAGGAGATTCGTGACAGCCCTCTTCAAAGAAGCTGATATCCGGCATCAAGGATATCTTGAACGATACATCTGTTTCGGATTGCACGTAGGCAGAGCAAAAGTTATGCCTAGTCATCGACTTGACGCCATATTCATCCAGCTCAACCCCCTCCTGCGTCGTAACTTTGATGGTGACTCCTTTGTACTCCGGCATTTCGTAACCCGGCTATTGGGAAAGTCTGAGGTGTCTAAAAAGTTGTTGCTCTGTCAGTGAGTTGGAAGGAAGATGGTGATAGTTGCTCGATCCGGTAGTTTCGCTCTGAAATCGAAGGAGAGTATGAAACGCACCAAAAATCCCTGCGATAAACTTAGCGTGACAGTCTTAGCTCTAGATTGCTGCCTATCCAAGGTGGAAAGAGGTTAGAGTTAAGGCCATAGAAGGAAGGCCGGAGTTGAGCGGCGGGAGAACTAACAAGCCTTAGACGAAATCGCCAGTGAATCAATGAACTGCTCTTTATTCAAGTTCCGCAAATCAGACATGGAAATGGTAGAATCGGCTCATAAACCCGAAAATTTGCCAGACGATTTTTGAAACTGCGAAAGTTTTGGCAGCTTACAAATGAAATATAGTATACAAACCGCAACGCTAAAGCCCGTCATGCGGCATCCGTCTCAACGCCGCGAATATCATGGGTATATTTCAATGCGTCAAGCTCCAATCCCAATCTCATAACCAAGCAACACCTCCGTTGAACTACCCTCCCATCCTCTATTTCCGCCAGTAGAAATCATAAAGGTGCAAGTCGGATCAATATAAAGCTGCGAAATGACGCCCGTGCGATGACCAGGAACAATGAGATAAGGGACTGCTGAATGTTTTCCTTCTTGTTCTTTCAGATCATAGAGACGGAGAATGTCATAAGATGCGCTAAAAACCATGAGTGAGTAATTAATTTGAAATTTGTGGAGAGCGATTAACTTACCACACCAAATGCCTTGCGTTAGGCATGGCTCGCACAGCGCTAACAGAACCACTAACGCCTGGAAACTTGAACGTTCGTCTTGGTTCCCTAAGGCCTTTGTGGAGACTATATTCGTCCACTGTTCCGTTTCTCCGCCCGGCGTAGATAAAATTCCCATCGGGTGACCAGCACGCATTCATGCACCATGGTGGGGTAGATCGTGAAGGGACAATTCGAGCAATTGGATTTGACTGCCGTCGATCCCATATTCGTAATGTTCCATCAATAGAAGCATCAACAAAAGTAGTATCCGATGAAGGAGGTTGATCGGCTTGAGTAGAAGCACCATTGGCGCTGCCAGCGATCGTAGACGTCTCCTCGGAATGCGGAAGTCCGTTCAATGTGCCTGTAGTCTGGGAATCTGTTTCTCCATTCATAACAGGCTCGGTCTGAACGGAAGGTAATTCATTGCTTGGACCTGGTTCAGGTTCAAGCTCAAGTGGCTGTACCGGACCTCCTACATCCATTATATCAAGATCTCCTTGGGCATCTTCATCTTCTTGCTGTTGTATTCCGTTTGCGATAGCCCTAGAAAACTCATCATCCTCATCATCGGCGAATCCAGGAACTGCAGATGCTCCGCCAGATGGATCCTTGTCATCTCCAAAGAGAGAGTCCTTGTCGCCAAACAGGGAGTCTTCAGGCGAACCTTGCGCATCTTCGTTACCATTCTCTTCTAGACGAGATAGACTTCCTCTAGCCGATGCAGAAACACCGTTAGGTAAAACACCATTTGTTAAAGGCTTGGCAGCATTATTTGAAGATAAAGTACCATTCGAGATAATGGCCGGGCCACTGTCTATCGGAACTGGCAGACTCGATAGTGGACGCTGTTCAATCGCAGATATTTGACCACCGCTACTTTCAAAACGGCGTTTGACCTGTCCAGTGTTGAGATCCCAATCATTGATTGTCTTATCCCAGCTGCCCGAAAGTACAGACTTCTCATCTTGGGCCAGAGTCAGGACGGAGACAGCCGAGGTATGCTTGCGAAGGCAAGCTATCCGTTTCCCTTCTTCGTGCCGAACAGACTGTAGATTTATGCCACCAGAGTCCAGTCCAGATAAGAGCCAGAGGCCTTGGTGATGTACAGCAAGGGAATATACAGGAGACAAGTTTACCGGTTCGTCTGCCGTATTTCGGTCTGCAAAGCATAAATTAGCACATCCCACAAACTCTTGAAGTCAGCTACCGTACCTGACCCTTCCTCGTTCTCCCAGTAACTCAACAAAACTCCCGCTTTGGTAACGCTGTCAACAAACGGGTGCCGTTGTGCAACCGTAAGAGCCAGCTTCCCATTTGCCGTGTCCACCCAATTAAATTTTCTTATATAACCATCCGCTCCACCACTGAAAACCCATCGCATATCTGGAGTCGCTGTTATAGCATTGATTGAGGTACTGTGAGGCGCGGCAATCGTAGGCACAATATCGTAAACAGGTGCGGTAAGTGCTTCAGGGCGTACGCTGGGTCGGAATGGTAGCCCGGTGGCTGAGGATACAGATGCAGCTCGTGGTGAGGGAGATGTCAACAAGACTGTGGGATTCGGGTAGAGTTCACTGCCCTCACCAGCTCCTGACTGTCTGGGAGTCCCAGAAACACCATTTGGAAGAGAAATATGGCCAGAATTTGAAGGTCTACTTCTGTGTTGGGAGTGTGAGGGTGAATCAATATCCTCCTGCTCATCCTCGTCGTCATTATCTCCCTCATCCTCATCATTATCATTATCTCCTTCAGCATCGATGTCTCCATCAGCATCCGCATCTACATCTCCTTCAGCGTCGGCATCTGCATCGACATCATCGGCATCTTCCATTGCCTCGTCAACATCGTTCTCGGAACTCGTCCCCGGTGAGCCTTTTAATGCATTAGTGATTGACTAGCTGCGCAGAGTATGGACGCAAACCGGCTCCATTATCGTCATCATATTCGAAGCTCACCATCTTGCTAGGCGTTGTCCATCAATTCAGAGCTTAACGCGGAGGTGTAGACGCGGAGGAACCTGTTCGCGCTGACGGAGATGAGAAACAGTTTACAAGATTCAATGAAAGACTATAGATGGTTTCCGAGCAGCCAGGTATGGTGAAGAGGAACTTGCAATATTAGTATGAATGAAAACTTGTATATGTACCTTTCTCTCTCCGTCGAAATTGTTGGAGGTCGCGCGTGGGTATTTCGCCAAGACCGCTGACGGCGGTATGGCGGGGACTTGAGTGGGCCGGGGTCTGGTCTAGGCAACTTCTTTGGACATGTTCAGCCTCAACATCATCTCTTTCCACATCTACAAGCGTAGATTGGAGTGTTATCCGTGACATACAACGCCTTACTCCCGAAAAATGAGAGATTTGGGGAGAGAAGCTAGATTTCAATTCCATGCGGTGGAACCTGCAGTTTCGAGTGAACCCCTAGCAAGCCAGCAAGAACAAACAGATTGAGACACGTAGAAACATGGTCCCACAAAGCCCAGGAGTCCTGGAACTTGATTCATGCAGAACAGGTCTAAGTTGAAGAGGTTTTCTGTAGTTACTATCCTCTGTTCCTTACTCTCGACACATCCCGCCAATGCAGCTCCGTCTAGAGCTTCGATTGTCTCATATTATGTCTTCGTCCCTTGCCGTATGCCATAGATTCCCTTTGTGTTCTTCTTTCCCATCATGGAACGTGCATGGGTTGATTGAGCTGTCGTGCCTTCCCAGTCATTGCAGAGTTTGCTCGCAATTGTCTTCAAAGTGCTTGGACTTCCCTAACTCCTCCAGCGTTATATATTTGTCTCCTTGACCCGAAACTTTTCAGACTCTATTTCCTTAGTCAATACAGCGTCTAGGATAATTCCTGGTTCTCAGATTGGCTTTCGCTTTATTGCTCACCCAACGTGAATAGTCCATTTCATTCACTCAAAAAGTTGAATTAGGTGATCCATCTCAAATGTAAACAATTTTTCCAAAGCTAAAACTCTCGAGGCCTTTCATCACTTATATCTTTCTGCTTCCATCTGATAGGAAGCTCAACGTTTCAGAAGTCTTCCTCAGAAGACTTATCGCTGATGTACGGTACGTTCGGTTGAGCTGTCTTTTCCTCCTCCAGCATCGCGCTAATTGGTCATAACCGGCGGACACCTTGCTCGTTTCTCCTCCTCCTCTTTAGCTAAGATTCTTGAACAGCCATGACTCGTCCAAATCCGCAGTTTATTCATTACTTCCCGCCCCCGCCTATTGGCTCAGCACCGCAGGCGAGCCACGATGCAACAGACTCATCGATAGTGACTGGAGAGCCGTCCCGATCGATCCACGAGGACGGATACGGCCAGTTTCTACCAACTATGAATGGGATTTATCCGAATGTTCAAAGCTGGCAAGGTACGGTTGGCTAGAGAATAGCCGCATGACTCTTTGAATGCTGACATTGGTTTTTCACAGCAAACGTACTATCTCCAAGCCCAGTCACCGCAGGTGAGAATGCTCCTCACTTCAACTGTTGGGGTTTCCTTCTGTACTAATGATTGTTCTCCAGAACCTCAATCCGCGGATTTGTCAACAAACATGTTTTCAAATTTAATAGAAGTTGAGCAATCGGAAGATGCTAGAGAGCTAGATGAAGGTGAGTTGACACATTGATCAGATGATTTCCTTTAAGCATTTGCGTGCTTCACGGTGATTGGTGAGACTTGTCATGGTTATTCAGCACAGCGTCATGTCACTGGGCGCTTGAACAGATCCATCGCCGATATCAGTTGAGCTCAGTCTGAAGATCTTACCCGGTGGGCTCAATAATCGACTGCCAAATGGCGGTCAATGTGATAAGACCAGATTTCCAAACATTTAGAAGGACCCTAGCTTAGAGTCCACCGAACCTAGCCTTTGTCATTTCCTCCAGAGTTTCCACACTCTATGTTCTCTAACAGATCACAAATGCAAAATAACCACATCGCAGTCCACGAGTTGGACTATGAACGGAAGGCTAATAACATTGAATGCACAGAAATGAATGAGCATATCAGCGAACGCTTCTCCACCCGCCACACCACTCAGACTTACGAGCCTCTTCCTATCCCTTTCACGTCTCCTCCACCTCAACAAGCTCGATTTAGCACCCAGATTCGTCAATACTTTGAGACGTCCAGTCAGCCCTTGACTGGTGGAGCCTGGTTAGCACGATCGGAGGTTCCGACCTCCGCCGAAATACTTGATATCCCTGATGAGGGCCAGAATATCATCAGCGAAAACGGAGATACTCCACTACAAGTCAACAAGATCTTAGGTCCGTATAGCTCAACGGAGGAGTATCTGAGCTCTCAATACAATCTTTTGAGAGAAGACACGATCAAACCGTTGAGAGAGGCAGTAGGTCAAATCAGAGCAGACCCTTTTAATTTGCCGGAATCCGGATATGGTAATGGAGTCGGTATATATGAACAGGTAAGCATGCTACGATTCCAAAGCAGCCATCCACTAACATCTGCAAGGTCCATATCAGCTCAGTAATATTTTCACCTCGAGGGCTGGCAATCCGCGTGGCGTTCTCACTCAGGAGAGTAGGGAAGATGATCCGTTGGGATCAGTCGAAAAGATTAGTCGCCGGGTCTTTAGTTGCTTTGACTCCCGAGACTGACAATTTTCGAACGAAATGTATACTCGCGACAGTGGCGGCGAGACCATTGGCCGCATTGGAACAGAATCCCCCAGAGGTTGACTTATTCTTTGCCAGACCTGAAGAGATTGAGATCGACCCATCTGTATCATGGACGATGGTTGAGGAACGAACTGGATTTTACGAAGCCAGTCGTCACACTATGTTGGCATTGCAAAAGTTGATGAGAGAGCCGTAAGTATGCGATGTTTTCTGAATAAGAAGATATCTAACCATCAATAGATTCCCGTTATCAGAACACCTTGTTCAAGTCCAACAGAATGTCAAAGCACCACAATACGTCATGAATAAGCCTCATACGGATCTTAGTTCCATCGTGGCTATCGAGGATGCCTCCTCATTTGAGAATGTGAACATTCTTGAAGACTGGCCAGATACGACTACTACGGGGCTTGACAAATCTCAGTCCACTGCACTGAAACGAGTTCTTACGAAGCGTCTTGCAATAATCCAAGGACCCCCGGGCACCGGAAAAACCCATGTGTCTGTCGTGGCTTTGAAGGCGTTGCTCAGCAATATGACAATGGGAGATCCCCACGTCATTGTCACATGTCAGACAAACCATGCACTAGATCAGTTACTTAGGCATGTTGCTCAATTCGAGCCCAATTTTGTCCGACTCGGAGGCAGGTCTAAGGACCAAGACGTCATTCAGAAAAGAACACTATTTGAAATTCGGCAGGCCACATCCAAGCCGCCCGTTGGCGGTGGTCTTCGAGGCACTGCTATGAAGCGCCTGAAAGAAATCACGAAGACCTTACAACTGCTTCTTTCACCACTTGAAGCTAACAAAGGCCCACTAGATCACATATTGTTACATAAGCTAGGTCTGATCACACAGGCTCAAGCGGATTCTCTGAAGACTGGAGCTGCTAGCATGTTGGGAGATCAGAAAGATTCTCTAGGCATTCACATGGAACTATGGATGGGTAAATCCCTCATCCCTGTACCGCGCACCGTCATCCCAGAGGACTTCGGCTTTGAATTTGAGGAAGCCGACCTTGAATTTGAGCAGTTGAAGGAGCTTGAGGCTGAGACATTTGCCAAGGATGACGACGACGTCGAGGCTTTGAAAGGACCTGTTACTCTTCTCGGAGACAATTACACTGGAAAGCTAGTTGACCTAGTGAAAGATGGTAAAGTTCTTCAACTCCTTGAAGAGCAAGACCTCTACAAAATCCATTATAGGATGAGAGGCCCGATCTATCGCTACCTCCAACGTCGGGCAAAAGAGATTATTCTTGTGGAATTCCGTCAGAAGGCACGAAGATATGAGTTGTACGTTCTACAGCGCCGTGTTGATATGTGGGAGCAAGACAGCGCCCTCCTCAAGCAACAAAAGGTCATTGGTATGACGACAACCGGTTTAAGCAAATACCGTGCATTAGTTGCCAGTCTCAACCCGAAAGTGGTCCTCGTCGAGGAAGCAGCGGAGACACTTGAAGCGCCTATTATCGCGGCATGCATGCCTTCCCTAGAGCATCTCATCCTCGTCGGTGACCACAAGCAACTTCGCCCTCACTGTCAAGTCAAAGAACACGAGGGGGAGCCGTTCAATTTCAACATGTCTCTTTTCGAGAGAATGATCAATAACGAAGTCGAGTTCGATAGCTTGAGACGACAGCGTCGCATGATCCCTGAAATTCGTCGTATCCTCAAGCCAATCTATGGAGGTCATATTTCAGATCATCCTATCGTCAAAGATCCTAAAAACCGTCCTCCAGTTGAAGGGATGGGTGGTTGTAAATCCTTCTTCTTCACACACCAATGGCCAGAGACGCAAGATTCGAACATGTCATCATGCAATCTCCAAGAAGTCGAAATGATCGTTGGCTTCTTCGATTATCTCGTATACAACGGTATCAATATCGACGACATCACTGTCTTGACCTTTTATAACGGCCAAAGAAAAGCCATCCTTCGAGCACTTCGCCAACACCCAAATCTGAAAAGTCACAGCTTCTTCAAAGTAGTCACCGTTGACTCTTACCAGGGAGAAGAAAATGAGATTGTCCTTTTATCACTTGTCCGCAGCAATGACAAATCCAAGATCGGTTTCCTCAATGTTGACAATCGCGTTTGCGTTGCATTGTCTCGGGCTAAGAGAGGCTTTTACGTTTTCGGCAATGGTGAACTCCTATGCCAAGAAAGCCTAACCTGGGTCGGTGTCGTCGAAACGTTTTATGACAAGCGGGGAAGCACGCCAAAGACAGGGCCCGCGAAGCGTCTCGGCTTCCGTCTTCCTCTACAATGTAAGAAACACGGACGGATGACTTTCATTGAAGGTAAGCGTAATACGCCATTGTTATATGAACTTGAGTAATGAGTTCACTTTAGAACCGGGTGATTGGGCTATGATTAATGGTGGCTGTGAGAGAAAGTGCCGCAGCAACCTTCCATGCGGACACATATGCATGTTACGATGCCACCCGTGAGTTATCCTCGCCCCTTGTGAATTCATTTCATTGATTAAAATTTAAGGTTCCCACACTCGGCAATCAATTGCACTCAAAGATGTCAAACCACACTCGACTGCGGGCATCTGTGCTCAGCTGTTTGCTGCGACCCCCATCGTTGCACCATCTGCGACAAAAACGATACTGGAGTTAGGGCTGTTGTGAAGACTGTTGCAAGGCAGAAAATAACAGTACCAAGGCTAACCATATCCTCCGGTTCCTCTGGCTCAGAAGCAGTGGACTGGCAAAATTTCGCGAACGGTGGAGTTCAAGCCCACGACACTGCTAACCACCAGCTTGCTATCACTCTACAATCAACTGCCTTACAGGAAGCTACTATACAAGCTCGGAATAAACTGGACGATGAAGCTTCGTGGAGCTTATTCGGAGTTCATACTACCGCTTCTGCTTCCACTACTCCTACCAAGGTATCAGTCACTCAAGTCAACAGCAACTTACTAATCGATATCTCGGATGATCCACCACCTGAGTCAAGGTGGAGGTGGAAAGAGACCTTCACTCCGCTCCACCATAAGCCCAAGCCTATTTCTGAGGGCAGCTTACTCGATTAACTATAAGCCATATCCACGTCAAAACACATAAAAACTTCCTCGATACTCGTAAAAAGATGATACTACTCTAGCCTGAACAAGCGAATATAGGAAATTAATGGATGACTTTGCCATGTGATCGCTATGATGCTGGCGCTGCGTGACTAGCTTCTCACCGCTGCATAGAAACTTTATTGCCTAACCGCTTTTTCGAACTTAAGTACTGTACAGTTACATGTTCCTGGAATCCAACTTCCATATATAAATCTCAAAGAACATATGCAAGAAACCATGCAACAGGGCGGAGAACGAAGTAAGATTAAACAGCAAGCATGCCTAATCAAACTAGGCTCGAGTTGTTAGTGATTCTAGGTTTGCTACGTGGCCTAACATATTACTATCCAGGATACCCTTTTGCCATCCGGCCCATTCCTATGCCACTCCTTGATTCTATCCATGAATAGGCGGCCTACAATAATGCAGAATGCTTCGACAGATCCCCCGTGGCCAATTCTTCTGGAAATTGAATTATATGCTATCCGAAATCTTAAAGGCTTATGGCATATCCTGGATCAGCAATATTCCACCTTTCTATGTAACTTTCAAATACATTCACCGTTGCCGTCGAATTTCCCCTTCTACTGAATTATTGCATCCCCAGCCTTTCAGAATTTGCGCTTAACTCAAATCATCGTTCAGAGCACCTCATCCATGTAGCACCTTATGTGCCTTATGCTGTTATAGAGACAAATAATATGAGTGAGATGATGAATGATTATTGACATACGCCCTGGGTCAGTCCAGCGTCGATTTTATCACGTCATGTCCTGGTATCCCTTTGTTGAATCTGCCGTTTTGGGAGATATTGTCTGCACTACCATTTGTGTATGGAAAGGCTTTGGGAAAGGATATTTGCTAAGTAGCCAGTGGTGTTACGAGGAGTGCGAAACCGCTTGGAGGCTTCCTCAGCCACCTTTGGGTCTTGCTTCAATTGGCTCACAAAATAGTCATATTCAGAGACCCAAGGAATTTCCTGTACCGCACTCACCATCTTAAGCAATCAAAGATCCTTCCTGAGTGGCTGGCTTCAGTCTCCAAGATTACCAAAACAAGTGGCATTTCTTATATATTGCTCGTGCACTCGGATAGGCTTTACTAGAGCTTTATCAAGTCATTAATCACTGAAATTGTGGGTCCTCATACATCCTTTGTTCTAGACTGCTTCTTCAGACTCATTGTTTCCGAAATGCATGGCGGTCTGGCACCTTACCGGTCAGTTTGCCTTGAGACAAAGGGGATAGGGTATTCCATCCTCTTCTGTTGGCCCTACCGCATTGCCAAAAGCTTTTAGTGTTTCTCATATTATTTCGACATATGGCATCATTTCCAAACACATGGCGCGAAATTTCTGAGATACTATGAGAGAGATCAACCACAGAACTAATTCCACTGTACTAAACTTCTAATCATAGCTTAAGAAATGCTACTGGAGAGACTGCTAGGAAAACCAAGGCTTAGGATTTGGATTCTAGCTGGAAGTCCTTCGAAGCACCAACTGCAAAGAACCGGATTATATGGGACAAACGCTGACCGCGCTGCCTCCACGAAGTAATCGTCGAGACGTACTGGGAGTCGCCAGCTGGAGGTGCCAGAATTAGGAGAACTTACGTGTAACAAATGATGCAAGAGCCTTGGTAGAAATGGGCATCAAGGGCTCCGTTTTCATGCTAGCGGGTGGAACTCCTCATGAATTTTAATTCTGATGAGTAGCTGGATATTCAAGAATTTTTTGCTTGGTCATATTCAGGCTTGCAAATCATTTAACCCAACTTAATTGATACCTTAAGTTGGTTGAATTAAAAGCTTTGTAAGCAAAGGGCTTAATTAATTAAATTAATTAAATTAATATTGTAACGGTTACAACTAAATCCAACTAGTATAGTAGTTAGTAACTATTATAAGTCTTAGTATAATGTTAATGCAGGAGGACCTACCTTATAACGCCTAGGTTATTTTCCACCGGCATTCCTTTTGCCCTAGCCATCAATATAGCCTATCGCGAGTCTTAGTATGGTGTTAAGTTACCTTCCTACTATATCTGTCCTGTTCCTTCCTGCTATATATATCCTGTTCCTTCCTTCCGCAGGCACTTTAACTACCTATCTACTATATTAATTATGCCTTCCTTATCCCATAATCCTACTACTATTAAAGCTCTAATTATATTGGGTTGTAGTTATGCGTAATTAGTAGTAAGGAGCAAGCCCGTAAGGCTAAATATACATTCAGGGTCTGCCGATATTAGTGGAATTATTAGTAAATTAAGAGCCATATAAGTAAGTTATTAATAGTGAGTTCCTTTTAATCTAGCTTGCCAATAGGCAATCGGATTAGTATAGCAAACGTCCTTAGGGTGACCTGCTTATGCAAGCCAATCGTTATATTTATCGCAATTATTTATAGATATTATCTAAGCAAAGCCGCTAATAAAGTAGTTATTAATTTTAGATAAAAAGACGCGCTCCTGTGTAAGAGGCTTACTATTAGTAATTAATTTAATTAGACGGTATTTATACTTAAGCCACAGATTGCAAATAGCTTGCTTAGCTACTTTCTTCTAACTAGCTCAGCCTTCGCCTGTCTAATATTTATTAGTAAAAGTCTATTTAATTAATAGATAAAGGACTATAGCGGCAATATACACAGGCAAACAATTAGTAAGTTTATAATAGTTAGTCAGCTTTAGCTAAGCTATATTAATATTATAACAGAAGTAAGGCTCCTAGTAGTATTTGTACTACACTTTAAAGCGCTTAAATTAATTAAGTAGATATTTAAATGTAGAAAGAACCTCCCATAGAGATCCGAATTTGCCTATATTAATTAGTTCGCAATAGAAATTAACAACATTTATACGCATCTTCCTTTAAACGTCCTTCTAGTTGCTTTATAGCAATCCAGAGAGGCTTTAAAATAGCCAGATATTTAGTTAATATAGCCCAATTGTCGTCTGTTAGGTAGTTCTTTATAATATTAGGCTCTTTACAAACTCTTATAGGCGGATCCTTTATACTATTCTTAGTAACTTTAGCCTAGTATATTATCTATTTAAGAACTTTATTGCTAATAAGGCGATTAATAGGGTTTCTAAGCTTTATCACGCGTTTAATTACTAATTTTATAGAGTTCTAGCACATCTTTACTAGCTTAATTAGAAGAAGCTTAGTGTTGGCTTATAACACGTTTTCTTAAGCTCTAGATCTTAAAGCTTAAGGAGCTTTTTAATACGTTGCTTAAAATTAAATATCTAAAAAATAATATTTTAAAGCTTGCCTATAGGCCTAATCTTCCGCCAAGCCAGTATTTAGTGGAGGACTATATCTAGATCTTCTTCTTCTTTATCTAGAGCGTTTAAATTTGCGCTAAAAAGCAGTATATAAGTGACTAGATTAATAATATGGCCTATATAACAAAGATAACAATATAGCGGATTAAATCTAAACTCTACAGAAAGGTTGTTAATATAGGTATTATTATTATCCGCATTATCCACTATAAAGTAGCCCACTTACTACTTACTAATTCCAAACTTAGTAAGGATTTTTATAATATTGGCTAGTATATTAACGCTAAGATGTCGCTTTTCTTAATAGGGTAGGGCTAAAAAAAAGAAATAGTACTAGTTCTTTACGTCTATAAAGTAAACAATAATTCCTATATATTAGTCGTTGTCTATGACTAACTAGTTATGGGGTAGTCATGTGTACTGGTTACATAAGCTAAGCGAGTATGAAATCCACCAGAATCCACCTGTAGAATAGTATTAACAATACAACAACTTTATCTATGTATCTTGATATACGTATCTGATTCCCTGTCACAGGGCGGAGGCAGTGGCTACAGAACGTATGTATTTAAGGAGTCTACAAGACGTTGCGCGATCGATCGTAAGGATCGAAGGCGTAGGAAGGTGATATACTACGCGTGGCTGACGTAAGCTGTACGCGAAGCGTACGCGAGGGCACGGGGTTCCGCTAGGGAGTCTCCTGTGGGGGCTCCTACGGCGGCGTTCCGTGACACTACCCCCCCTCTTATAGAGGCGGAGCTCCGGCGACGCTGTGGTTACTATATACATGTAGAAGGAACGCTTAAGGCATAGAGAAGAGAAAGAGATAATACTAAAGGGGTTAGTAGTGTGGAGTTCTGCTAGCTCTAATTGTTAAATGGACTAATTAGGATTTTCCATCCCCGGGATAGAAAATCGCTATTAGCTTAGTGGAAGGCGGTAAGCTGAACTAATATCTTTACAGTTACGGCGATATTACGTAATAAGGCTTGGCACCCAAGAATTTAACTAATTAGAGAACTTTAACCGCTGGTTAAAATTTCTAGATACCTTAACGATTTTCCAGTTATATAATGGCAATCTACGGCAATCTAATAGCAATTTGCCCTTACATGGCAGTGTATAATAGTTAAACTCTATAAGGGTTCCTATAGAGGATTAGGCACGAAATCTCTACTTAGGCCCAGTTTCTGTGGGTTTATATGGTAAAAGTCACTAATTAGGTCCTTTGCATTTTTAAAGTCTTTCTATAGTTGCCATTCTGGTTAATCTATGTTAAATCCTATATAGATAGCTCTATAGTAGAGCCGCCGTCCTCTGCCTTTGCCAAAGTATTTAGAGTTAATAATTTGTTTAATAGTCCACTCCTTATAGCTCTCGTCTTCGTTCTTATCTTAGATTAGTACTGGTAGGTGTTTAGGCTATATTTATCCCAGTAAGGGGTTAGGCTGGTAAAGGTGTAGTAGCTATAGGTAAAATACAGGCTATATCCCACGGGTGGCTAGGGCAGGCGGGAGCTCTAGCTTATATATGGCTCCCCTATTAATAACTTGTTTAATCTAATAGGGGCCGAGATTCTTATAATTAAGTGACTTTATAGGCCTCTGTATAGAGATATTGCGTATATCTAGCCATACCTAGTCGCCAACACGCATCTCCAGTGGTGGCGTTCTATAACGGTCAGTAAAGTAGGCCTGCTTTGCTTAAGCCTAGGCCATTTCTCCCCTATAGTAGTTAAGTAGATTTTTCATGCGGTCTGTATACTAGTCGGCAAGTAGCATCTTAAGGCGTTTTCTGTATAGCAGTTTTTTATTAATAGGTTCTAGTGGCTCTATACTAGATTAGGGGTGATAACCCTTGTTTATAAAGAACGGAGTAAGTCCTATAGTGGCTAAGACATAGTTATTGGCTATAAACTCGCCTAGTAGGAGGTAATCTACCTAGTTATTTTAGCTGTAGGCAATGACCTATTATAAGTACGCCTTTATACTAGCGTTAGCGTTTTCTAGCTGTCCCGCAGTCTTATAGTAGAAGGATATAGACATCTTAATAAAGATACTAAGACGTTAACAGATCCATCTCCATAGGTTAGAGTTGAATTGCGTGCTCTAGTTAGATATAATAGAGTCGGGTATCCTATATAGTTGGTAGACTTCGCGAAGAAAAGCGTCTGCGATGTTATTAACGGCTATGCCTTTGGTTGGGACGTAGTAACATTCCTTTATAAGTTGGTATATTATTATTAGGATGTTCTTGTAGGTATAACTATACCGTTTATAGGGTGGCAGGTTAGTAATAAAGTCTATAGCTATATCTGCCCACCGCTATATAGGGATTGGTAGCGGGTGTAGTAGTCCTTAGTACTTAATATAAAAGGCCTTAGCGCACTTATAACCGTAGTAGGCGCTTATAAAGCGTTTAACTAAGTCTATTATCTTAGGCTAGAAGTAGTATTGGCTAAGGAGTTTATAAGTTCCTTCTCTACCTAGGTAACCGCTTAACCGGAGGTTATAGGCCATCTAGATTAGTTGCCGTTATAGGTCTTCTAAATTAGGGACGAATAGATGGCCTTTATAGTAGAGTCTGTTCTCCTTTACTTCTAAGGCTACTATATTAATTTGGCCTAAGTTTCGGAGGCTAGTAGGTAGCTTGCGGACGCTAGCAGTTTTCGCGGTAATAAGTTAGTATAATAGCGGGTTAATAGAGATGTTATATATAGTAGCAATAAGCTTATTAATTTTGGGGGGTGGCTTTAAGTCCGTAGCATAAAGCTAAGGTGTGGATGGTTCTGTTATAGGTAGCATGCTAGGGGCCAGGTTCCTTACTTTTAGGATTATTTACTGTTGGAATTAATTACAGGGGTTATTCTCTAACTAAGGAAGGTCTTACGAGTGGCGTATTAGGCTATTAGGTTTTATGCCTTATACTCCCGGCCTATATATAATTTTAAAGTTAAAATTGGAGAGGAACTCGTTCTAGCGTACTTAGCGTTAGTTTAGTTACTTTATGGTTATAAAGTACTTAAGGTTATAATAATCTATAAGGACTTTAGTTGGCTAGTTAGGTTCTACTAAGGAGAGTTCTAGTTAGAATTCTTTAAACGCTTATATAATCGCAAGGAGTTCTTTATTATAGATTTTATAGTTACACTTTTATAGTATAAGCTTAGACGAGTAGAATGCGACTGGGTAGAGAAGACCGTTGTTGCCTATCTAGAAGAGGATGCCTGCGTTAACGTGATCTAAGGAGTCGGTTTTAAGATAGAGTTGTCATCCTAGTATAAAGTAAGCTAGGATAGGTGCTTTAGTAAAGGCATTTTTAAGGTCTTGGAACGCCTTCTTATAGTTAGGCATCTAGGTAAAGTATAGGTACGCTTTTCTTCCTTTTATAGAAAGGCCCTTCGTTCGCATTATTGCTGTAAGTGGTGCTACTACGCCTAAAAAGTTGTATATAAATTTCTGATAGAAGTTAGCAAAACTAAGGAAGGCTTATACGTCCTTAATACAGCTAGGGGCTTGCTATTTGGTAATTATACGTACCTTCTTAGGGTCTATATGGACACCCTTAATTATGATAATTAGTCTAAGGTATTTTACTTTTATGACTAAGAATTCGTACTTCTTTAGATTAATATAGAGTCCTGCTTCCCTAAGGCGCTATAGAACCTTTCGAACGTGCTTAGTATACTTAGAAGGGTTGTTGCTGTAAATAAGTATATCGTCTAGGTACGCCAAGCAGAAGTCATTAAGGTAGTCCTATAAGGCGTTATTAATATAGCTTTGGAAGGTATCTGGGCTATTATATACGCTAAAGGGCATAACGGTATATTCAAATTGGCTAAAGCGCGATGTGAATGCGGTTTTCTATTTGTTACCTTCCTGTATTTAGAGATAGTTAAAGGCGGCGATAATATCAAGCTTAGTATAGATTTTGGCTTAACTAAGCCGCTTAAGGGTCTTATGTATAAGTAGTACTAGGTATCAGTTCTTAATTATAATAGCGTTAAGTTCTCTATAGTTAATATAGAATTAGATACCTCCTCCTAGCTTCTTAGTAAGAAGGATAGGGGCGGCTACTGGTAATATACTAGGATAAATAAACCCTTTGTTAAGGTGCTTATCGATATACTTTTTTACAACTAGAAGTTTATCTTTTGATATTAGGTAGGGTCTCTTATAAGGTAGTATTTTTCCTTATTTAATGTTAATGGCATAGTTGTTAGGTTAATATAGAGGGAGTGTATCTACGCCCTTTTATAAGTATATGTTGATAAAGTTATGGTACCTCTTAGGGAGAAGCTTGCGGAGTTTCTTATTAGTAAGTCCCTTTTTAAGCTTTATAAACTTCTTAAAGTCCAAGGTTAAAAGTTTATTAAGTTTTACAGGCGTATTGTCCTCTAGGAGGTCCACTAGGTCTATCCTATTACTATAAAGAACGTAATCCTGTTCTTTATTAAGTTTATATAGCCGTAAGCAGGAGGCTGCTATAACAACCCAGCTCTTCCTTTATGCTATGCAATAGAAGGCTGCGGCACTAATATGGTAACAGTTAGTTATAGGTAGTGTAATTAGAGGTTCTTTGGGTTAATATCCTGGGGAGTAGGTAAAGGTGGCTAGGCTATACCCTAGGCAGGTCTCTCTGCAGTAGTTAGAGTTAAAGGTTACTTCTTTTTTCTTCTAGTTAATAATAGGGTTGTGCTACTTAAGCCAGTTTATTCTAAGGATAATAGGGTAATTGGTAAGTGGTATAATATAGGCCTAAAGCTCTTCTTGGCGTCCGTTAATGTCTAGGTGGAGTTATGCCATATAAGTAATCTTTTATGCAGTATAACTACCGTCAGCGAGTTATAGGGCGCGGGCTTTAGTAAGGGGTAAAGTTAGTAGGTTATGTTTACGCACAAATTAGGTATCTATAAATTTATTAGTAGCTCCGCAGTTAATTATAGAATAGTCTTTATATTATTTTTTAGCAGTTGTTTCTTTTATAGGTAAAACTATCTGTTTCTATCTGTCTATTCTTACTAAGTCATCTATTAAGCAGGCCAATATATAGATCCCTCCATTATTAGGGTATCCCAGCTCGCGACTTAGGGCTAGGACTAAGTATTTCCCGCTGCTGCCGCTACTACCGCTTTTTTATCTTGTACGGTAACGGTATATAGCGAGGTATTCGGTGTTCGAGGTATAAAGTTAGGTATTAGGCGGCAATTACCAAACCTAGCTATTAGGCAGTTTAGGTTTTCATAATAACAGCCTTCTTAATAGCATCTATAGCAGCGCCCTAGCTTCTAAAGTAGCTCACGCTCTCCGTCTAGGAGTTTATGTGGGAAGGTTAGTATAGAGAGGTTAATATTAGCTTTAGTAATGGTATTAGTAGTAGGCGTCAGTAACCTAGTGTATATAGGTGTGGTTGGCCTAGAGGGCTTTTATATCAGAGCCTTTAGGCGAGGGTTAGCAGTAGAGATTTAATTTAGCCGTTGTTTAATCTTCCGTAGGGCTGCCACTATGCTGTATATGTTATTATAATTATAACTAGCGGCAGCATGACTAAGGCGATAGGTAACTTTTTTAAGGAGATCTTCCTGGTCTTTAGCGTTATCTTAGAAGAGGACTCTAGTATATTTTTGGAACTTAATATAGAACTCATTAAATAACTTAATAGGACTTATCTTTAGGGCGCGTAGTTTGGCTTAACTGGTGGCTACTAGGTCATGGTTATAATATATTAGGTTAAGGTTATTAAGGACTTTTTAGTAGGACTACTACTTTTAGGGGCTATTGGTCTCCTATTAGGCAAAGAGTCTATTAAATAGGGTGCCCTTTATGCGCCTAATAATATAACCAATCTTAGTATCCTCCTTAGGAAAAAGGTAGGTGCTCTAGGTTAGTTTCTTATAAATTTATATTTTCCAGTGGCTGTATTCCTTGCGGTCTCCCTAGAAGACTAGGGGGTTAGGGTATCATATATTAGACCCCACAATTATGGCTTAAGTTTGGTTGCTATTATAGGAGCCGTCTCTGGTGGGTAAAGCTGCCGGGGGCGTAGAGACTTAGGCGGTGTAGTACATAGTAGGGGGGTGCTCGGCATTTTTATGGATGTGCTTGTTAAGCTGAGACTATAGGTATTTAATTATGCCCTCCTTCTTAGTAACTTTAGCAATAAGTATAATCTTAGCTTTCTTCAATTGTTAGATATTACGCTTAAATATACGGAGGTTATCTTTAGTCTCTTAGCATATATTATTAGCAAGTGCCTTACTAGCTTATAAGTCTTGGATAATATTGTAATCCTAGGCAGCACGCAATTCAGCTTATATAAGCTTTAGGTAGTAGTTCTATAGAAGGCGGTAGTATTTATTAGGTTCTCATGCTACTATTTATATAAATATTTTAGCGTCCCGTATTTTAATCTTAATGGGTAGCTACCCTTCTGGCTGCTTTTCCGTGGCTGTGTAATTAATAAAGGATAAGATATTACTGGTGTCTATCTTATTAAGGTCGTCGCTGTGGCTACCTATATTAATGGGGGTGTACCTATCCTGCTAGGCTGGTTAACTCTTATCGTCTTTAAGGTGGTACTAAGTACTCGGGGGTACTCGTAGTTGTGGCTCTTTTAAGCCGCTAGGCTTGCCCTTAGGGGTTAAGGCTAGGATTAATAAATTAAATTCTCCTGGGATTAATTAGCGTCGTAGGTTGGGTTAGGGTACTGGGTTGCTCTTTAGGCTTAATATAGTGGCTAGTAAGGAATATCGTCTTACTATTATAGTGCGGAGGTTGTTTGTAGGCACGCTACTTCTGGCAGCGCTTGCAGTATCGTAGGGACGTAGAATTGGTCGTAGGCTAGGTGTCGGTGGTAGAAAAAAGGCGCAACGTAATGTCACGGGGCGGAGGCAGTGGCTACAGAACGTATGTATTCAAGGAGTCTACAAGACGTTACGCGATCGATCGTAAGGATCGAAGGCGTAGGAAGGTGATATACCACGCGTGGCTAACGTAAGCTGTACGCGAAGCGTACGCGAGGGCACGGGGTTCCGCTAGGGAGTCTCCTGTGGAGGCTCCTGCGGCGGCGTTCCGTGACATTCCCTTACACCTCTGCTGCACCTCGTCGAGTACCAGCCTTGACAGGTTATGAGCCCGGCTACGCCTATAGAGGGTTTTAACATAGCGTTTTTAAATAACGCGCGGAGAGAGCTGTGACGTGTAATTATAGCAGTTGTTAAACGATTAAAGGACGCGTATTGTCCGCGGAATTGATTACTACCTTATTAACCTATTTGACTTACTGAGTCTAATTAGAAGATAAGAGCTAAGAAGTAGGTAGGAGATAGTAATAGGTTAAGCTTATAACTAGACAATAATTAATATAACGCGTCTAGTAGCATATACCACCTACTAATAACTTAAGAAGTAGACAACAATTAAAACCAATTAGAATGATCTTAATTACAATACCGCGATACAAATATAGCAAGTTCCTAATTAACTTAATATCCAATTACTGCACTTAGGATAAGTAAAAGCAGTAGCAGCAAGAACCTACTGCCCGATAGCATAAAGCTAAAGGGAGAGGAGAACTATGTCGTATGGAAGGAAGTAATAGAGGATATTGCCATTGCAAATGGATTAAGACGTTATATTTACAAAAAGGGAAAAGCACCCAAATACGTGGATAAATTCGATAAGAAAGCTAATAAGATAAAGCTAGCAGTATAGCTAATATAGGAAGCTAGAGACTTAAGCATAAAGATTATTATTAAGCTTAATGTTAAGAGTACCCCTGTATAGATGCTAGTAGGATATAAGTTAGCGTATAAGATGTGGGTAACTCTATAGACTTAGTATAAGGGAACCAGAGCAGTTCTTAGCTATAACGCTATTAAATTATACACAAAGATTAAGTATAATAACTACCCCAATCTTAAGCACTTTATTATCACATTTAAAAAGGCTATTAAAAAGCTGGCGAACCTTAATATTTCCCCACCTAAATTATGGCATCCAATTCTCTTTATTATGGCCCTATTTAATATATAACCCATCTAGGCAGAATAATAGCAATTAAATTCTTAAAAAGAATTAACCCAACTATTACTCTCTGCGTTAATTAAAGATATTATAGATAAGGCATAAAATAAGGATAAGAAGGCTAAGGGAGGTGTACTGTATAGGGGGAAGCCTAATAAGAAGGGTAAATAAAAGGCAAAGGAGAATAAGAAGAAGAGTAAGGGAAAGTACTATAAGAACTATAAGAAGCTAAACGCCCATTACAAACCTAAAAACTGCTTTGTCACAAATAAGAAGCTATATTATAAATGGGAAGAAAAGATAGGTAAGAAGTTTGTTCTACATTAGGAACCTAATAAGAAGAAGTTAGGTAGCAAGAGTAGGAAGGAAGAACCTAGCAGTGACTCCTTAGACGATGACGATGCTCGTAGTAACTCAGATAATAGCGATGCTCGTACATTCGCAAAGAAAGAGTTAGGGTACCTCTACGCATACCTAAACAGGAAGAATTAATTACTAATTAAGTAGAAAGGAATACTATTTAATACTAGAGCTAAAACCCATATCGCCAAATTAATTAACGACTTTAATACTGGTATATATGTACTAGCATCTCTACCATTAATTAATACAGCAAGTAGAGAAGCTACGCCGCTTAGCTTTAGCAAGAGGACGATTATCTGTGCTATAGATATAGGAGAGACGCATACGCTAAACCTTAGCAAGGTGCAGTATCTACCAAATTATAGCATTAATATCTTTGGAGCTAGAAAGCTCCTAGGTAGGGGTAATATTTAAATTAAAGATAGAAACCTTGTGGTTAATAAAGAAGGCCTTGGCATATTCTAATTTAATAAAGATATAATAATTATTAAAGCACCCCATATATATACATTCTCTGCAGTTACATAAAAAAAGCTATTAGAGATATTGATTCGACTCTAGCATTATTACTTTGGCCATCTTGGCCTTAAGAATATATAGAAGACCTCTAGATTGGTTAAAGGCATAACCCTTAAGAAGGAAGAGCTGAGCGCCATATAATAGGAGGATGAAGACTTAAGGCTCTATAACCTATGTAAGAAAGGAAAAGCTATAAGGTATATATAAAGACACACTAAAATACAAAATCTGTGGGTGTTTAACAAAGTATATATTAATATGGTAATAATTACCCCTTAAGGCATTAGAAAGAAGAAGTATGCTATAGTATTTACTAAGAAGGCAACTTTAGTTTGGTAGGCTTACTTCTATAAGTTAAAAAATGGCGTATATAATGCTCTAGTTAAATACCAAAAAATAGTAAAGACTTAATTTAGAAGAGTTATTAAAAAATGGTGCATGGATAGGGGTAAAGAATATAGCCTAAAGAAGCTAGCTAAGCTTGCAGATAATCTAGGGCAGGTAGTAGAGCTTACTACACTATATAACCTAGAGCAAGATGGCACTTCTAAATAAATAATTGGTATTCTTTGCGAGCGTATATAAACCGCGATAATTAATATGGACATTTTATAGTTCCTCTGGCCACTAATATTTAAATTAATAGTACTAATTACTAATTAAATAGCTACCTTTTTGTTAAAGGGTAAGACCCTATATAAAGCCTTTATGGACAAGTTTTACCTAAATTAAGATAATAGACCATCCGTAGCTTATCTATAGGTATTTGGCTGCAAGACATATATCTAAATACTAAAGAAGCGCCGAATTATTAGCCAGAAGGTTGCTATATAGGCTAAGGTAGGAATCCTTATAGGCTACAAAGGAAGCCATATCTTTAAGGTATATATACTGTCGGTATCACTTCCGGTGATACGTATTGCTATTGCAATAGTGTAGGGGTGGTAACTGATTTTAATTGATGCTTATTAATTCTCCCATTCTACAGGTGGAATTTGGTGGATTTCTTGAGCTTGCTTAGCTCACGTAATTAACACCTTTTGACTCGCGTTTGTAGGCAAGTTGCCGCAAATTGCCCTAGATTGCCGTCACGTAATAGCAATTTGCGGTTACATGACTACAAGGACGCAACCTTGATTAGACACTGGGAGTATTTAGTTTTTAATAGTGCTTAAGCACGCTGCCTGCCAAATTCCACTACTTTCCACCTATTGAATTCCACTACTTTCCACCTGTTAAATTCCACTACTTTTCACCTATTAAATTCCACCAAATTCTGCTAAATAGCTAAAGTAACCAATTACGATTTTCCATGCCCAGTATGGAAAATCGCTATTGGCTTGCTTAGTACTAGCGCCTTAGCTACTAGCTTAATATCTTTATACTCCCTATTCCTATCTTTCTATCTTCTCCTCTTTCTACCCACTTGGTGACCTATAGCTTAATTATATTTGTATTAATTAGGTCCTTTAACACTTAGCAAGGTTTTAATTTTGTTATAGCGTTTATAGGGTTACTACCTTCGTTAATCTATTTAATCTCTGCTATTTCTCTTCTCTTATATAATTGTTGTAAACATATTAGGTTAACTATAAGTTGTTTCTCTTATGTTGTCCCAAGTTTAACTAGGTAGTTATATAGAGATTTTGAATCGGTATAAAGGGTAAGCGGTAGTTGTTTAAGTTATAGGATCTTCTTAATAGTTGCTTTAATTGCAGCTCCAGTGTTGAATCTATAGGCTATACTATATAGCTTAGATGCTAAGACGCTTTGTATAACTCGCTTGCATTTAATAGATAACTAATAGAGAATATTGGCCCTATTGTCCTTGTCTATAAGTGTAATAACAAAGCCAATCTAAAAAGAGAGGTTATAGTTATTAGTAAAGGACGAGTCCGTTTATATTATTAGTTTAAGAGTGCTTATATTAAGTTATACAAAGCAAAGTCCTTAGGAGGGATTATTAATTTGCTATTATAGCTGCTTGTTAAGCTACTTTGTATATTCCTTCTTTGGGTTAACAACTTGTGCTATAAAGGAGAGGTTAAAGGCAGCTTCTAGTTAATAGACTATGGTAATATAGGCTCCTCTTACTCTCTGGGTAATATACTGGTTCTTTAGTATAACTGCCTTACGGACTTCCCCTCTAGAGCTAGTTAGGTCTATAGCCTTTATAGTAACCAACTTTAGGTTTTGGTATTGACGTTCCTGGGTAAGGGCTATTAAGTCCTTTTCTTGCCTAATACAGCCTCCGTTAAACTTAATTAGGGTATTTGGCGTAAGCTTCTCTCTCTTCTTTACTAGAAACTTTGCTTCCTAAAGCCTAGCTTCTTTAGTCTCCGTAAAGGTTTTATTAGTAAGAAATAGTGTGTTATTAGTCTGCAGTCCTATAATTCTAAAGCCGTTGCTATTTGTGTATAACAAGCAGGGGTTGTATGTTAACTAGTTTATCCATAGCTTATTAAGGTGGTAGTGGTAGTATATATTAAACTAATAGTTGCCAGCTTCTGGGATACCATAGAGTGGTTTAATAACTCTTAGAATTAATCTATTCTTTAGTTTAAGTTCTAGTAGTAGGCGTATAAAGAAGTCTCTGTTTAGGTAGGTACTGGACTATATATAAGCTTGTAAGATATTGCGTAGGTATAAAGAGGCTAGTCTTCTTTCATTTCCTTATAGGGTTGCTGTAAGTGCTAGGATAATTCTCTAGCTAATATATTAAATAGTTAGTAATTGTGTTAAGACCAGATCTTTGCCATAGTTGTTATAGGCTTATATAACTAGTTTAGACTTTTTAAAGGCCTTATCTATTCTAGCGTTCTTAATCTTGTTAATAAACTAGGAGTTAAAGATTCTGACTCCCTTTAGGATGTCTGCTGTATTAATAAACTTAAAGATGCCTTTCTTAAGTAAACCGTTTATCTCCTTGCGTTAAGACTCTATAAATAATAGTAAGGTGCACTTAAGGGTTGTAGTATTAGGTTTCATCGGGCTGTTATTAATAAATATTAATACGTCCGCGATGTTTTGCTAGGACTTTATTGGCGATTATTATATCCGTTTTAATCTTTGGAGGGGTGTAGTAGTTATTAGTTCCTTAGTTAATTTCTTAGTTAGTTCCTTAGTTGGTTCCTTAGTTGGTTCCTTAGTTAGTTTTTTAAATAGCTCCTCCTCTGGTTCCTTATTGGGTTCTTCTGGTTCGGGTTATAGGTATAGCTTTACTGTTATGGTCCTAAAGTTAGTAGGTCTACTAGGGAGTTATACCTTATATATTTCTCTGTTAATTCTAAGCAACTTAAATAGGCTAGTCCATCTGCCGCTTTGTCTAGTATTGCCTTTACGCTATATAAGCACGTCTAAGTTAAGGGGGAGGTTATAGATTGTGGTAATAGATGGACTATTTCGTTAGTTTAGTATATTGTTAACTTGCTTCTTTGCCCTAATCCTTACAATCTCCTCTATTACCTTCTTTATAGCTGCCGCTCGCTGTGTAATAGAGGGTGCTAGTAGGTTAAGTTTGCTTATATAAGGGTAGGCACTAAAGATAAGAAGTGTTGGGACTAAGCTATTTAGGCCAGCTGTGTTATTAGCGGCCTTTACCGCCATTTATAAGGCTAGTTCTTTGGTTGTTTCTAAGTCCTATAGCTCCTCTATAATTATCTAGTATACTTGGCGTAGTATTAGATAAGCTCTTTTTACCATTCTAATAGACTAGTAAGCTTCTACTGGGACGCTCTTAGTTAATATGGCTATTTCCATAGTGTGCTATTAAAACTTCTTGCTTGCAAAGTTTTTTCTGGTATTATAGGTAATGTAGTTAGGTGGTCCGATGTAGGTGTTAATCTAATATAGTTATAGGATGTCCTAGGTATGTTTTACGGAGATATTGCGTAGCTATCTCGCAGCTTGAAATCTGGTAGCTTTATTAATTACGTAGAGAATAGGACTCCCGTTAATATATATAATAAAAATAAAAATAAAATGGTTAAAATCGGAATCTTAGTCTTCTTATAGTGTGAATTTAAACCGTTTAGGAGACTTGCTGTGTTTCTGGCAGTGGGAATAGTACTTAGTAAGGTAGTTAATGGCCTACTTGTTAATATTATTATGGCTAGAGCGTTCTAGTACCTTATATAGCTTGTCTGCCGATGGATATCTAAAGCGATAGTGGAGTTAGCAGAGTTTAGTGATAGTTAGGTAGCAAGGGTTTTAATTAAACAAGTAGGTTATAAATAACTGTAGTAACTCTTCCTATAATAGGAAGGGGTGACTAAATCGGCGAACCACTAGCACCAATTTTATTGGGGTAACTAGGATGTTCTTAAGGTTATTATAATAGACCTTTAGTATGTCCATATCTGCGAGATATAGTAGGAAGGGTATATTGGCCTTTATAATGTAAAACTCAACGTTGCCAACTGGTGTATTAACTATGACGGAGCCAATAGAAGAGGTAGAACTAATGCTAAACTGGACGTTAATAGCGTCAGCCTTTAAGGTATTAATAACGGTATTATGGGTCTTTCTATATGTGAGGTATTGTCCGTAACCTGCTATTAATCTCTTTAAAGCTCTGGTGTTAATTATTACTCTATAGAACTTGTTGGATGTATACTAGCTGGTAGCAATATAGGCAAATAGGTCTAGGTTATTGTGGTAAGCAATTAAATTAGTACCGGTAATTGTATAGGTAAAGAATCGGTCTGCTAAGTTAGTTACAGTATTAATGGCTCCTTTGTGCTATATTATTCTGAAAGAGGTAAGGAATAGTTTAGTCTGTTCTTAGGTTAGAGATGCTGTTAGTAACTTAATATTAATTATAAGAGCTTCTATTGCCTCGTTAATGGATTCTAAGTTAAGTTTATCACCATCATTATCTATTCCTTTGTACTTAGTAATATACTATTGGGTATGTCTATTAAAGCAGCGGTTGAATCTATCCTTAAACTTCTTCTTTAATTTATTACGTTCTTCTCTGGAGTATTTAAATAACTAATAACCTTCTTTATTACAGACAAAGCAGCGCTTCTTTAGTAATGCATATTGGCCAAATAAGGATAATTGTGTTCTATAAGGTAATTAAGGGTATTGTCTGTAGTAGCGGCGGTTGGTAAAGAAGGCTTAGGGGTTCTCACTATTTAACCTTTTAAATATTGTGATAGAGGATTGTAAGTTATTAATTAGGCCAGTTAAGCTGTTAGAAGGTTTAAAGCAGGTATATTAACACGCTGGTAACTCCTGGTAGGCGTTAATAAGCTTGTTATAAAGGAACTTATCTATGTATAAATTTGGGTTAAGACCATACTGGAGGTGTCTTAGTTCTTTAATAAGTAACTATAGGTAGTTTAAGGTTGATTTTCTAGCATTCTCACTCTTACCTATTATAGACTTTAGAGTTGTTGAGTTCCATTATCCTAATATACCGCGTCTGTATTTAGGTCCCTTAAAGTAATTACGTGTAGCGTTATAGATTTGGTTAAATAAAAGGATTAGGGTAACGTTTTTAAGGTTAGTGTAGTAGTGGTTAAGTACTAGACCGCGTAGCATTGTAGGGTAGGCTTTAACCTTAGCTTCTTAGGGTACGTCGGCTCTGCTATAGAGGTTATAGAAGATAGTAAGTTTAAAGTTAAAGTTATTATCTTCTCCGCTGTACTTGTTGTCTTCCATGTATATCTTTATAAGGTTTGTTAACTCCTTACTAAAACCCTAGTTTTAACTCTGTCCCCTAGGTGGTTCTAGTTATAGGGTTAGGTTAATATAATTAGGTTCCTATTATAGGGGTAGTATAGGGGTAGATTAGGGTGTAGTAGGTAGTATTATAAGTAGGGTAGGGTTCGTGGCTGGTGAGATTAAGATTGGGGTTTTAATAGTACTGGCACTGGCGAAGTTGTTTTTAAGGAGGTAGTTAATTTGTCCTAAGGTAAACTTTTCTCTAGTTACTATATACTCCTTAATCTAAACGGCCACAGCACTGCTTGAGAAGGAAGCCAATATTCCCCCCCCTATAACTATATATTAAAGCCAATGCAATGTAAAGGGTGCAAAAGGAACGCAACTCTAACGTCACAAAGTATATCAAGACACGCCTAAACAAACTATGGAGGGACCCTAGGGTGCCCTATAGGAGAAGGAACCAACAACCCCAAAGTAGGGAAGATATATTAGGAAAACAGGTGGAGAAAGCAGAAGAAGAATAGTGCGGCGCTAGGGCCCAGGCCTATATAGAGGAGGAAGGGAGACGCGCAAGAGGCTAGCAAAGATAACAGCAAGAGAGAGAAAGGAGCCAAAGTAAAGCATAAAAAAGTACTGGAAAACCATCTACCGTAACACAATACTGGTTGGACCGACGCTAGAGAGACAAATAGAAGTCAAAGGTATAGAGGCAGACTTAGGCAAGGGGAACCTAAGCCGTAGCATAGGTAATACTATAGGGGGTAAATACCTAAGGGCTCCAAAAGGGCCTAATAAAGGCAGAAAATATAATAGCAACACTCTTAAGGACAGGAATAATAGGACTAAAAGATTGGCTTCACTGGGTAGGTGTCCTAGTGGGTAGCCTAAGGTGCGAATATAGCTGGCCAAGACAGACACCAAAACACGTAATACTGTTATGCCCCTTACGCACCGGCTAAGAAGCAATGCTCTTAGCAGCTGGCACAGAAAACTATAATACACTACTCTTAACACAGAAAGGCCTTAAGGCGGCTACCCGGTAGCTTATTGGCCAAAATATACTAGACCAGTTCTGGGTTGCAAAGGAAATAGCAATAGAAGGCAAAGGGGTAAGTAATAGGCGCCCCCTAATAACTCTACAGGAGTAGAGTACAGTGTGTAATACTAGCGCGTCCGTAGGTTTGTTATGGCAGCAGTAGTACCCAAAGAGGTCAAAAAGTAAGGTAGTAGAGCACCACTAGTAACTCGTAGGCAACTCGCAAGCGAGCCCTATAAGGCGGGGAGACGGATCACGGGGTTTTCTCAAATAGAGTTTTCTCCCCATATGTATATAAGAAGTAGTCCGCGTGGGCCCAACAGGGATCCAAATTGGACGTTAAGCAATGAATAATAATAATAATAATACTCCTTAATCTTAGGCTTAGTCTATTCTATAGGGTCTTCTTCTTATAAGGTGTTAAATAGCGATTTAGGGACTGTAGTATTCCTGTGCTTCCTTATCTATACACTATTAGTCCGTAGGAACGTTCGGAGCTTTTAGATACCAATTTAGTTGCAATCCTTAAAGATTTATATCGTGAAGTTTTAGAAATCTTCCTTATAGACCTCCTATAGTTTATTGTCCTTAAGGTTATACGCTTTATATTCTAGGATCTTAAACTTCACAAATTTATTAATATCCTTTGTGGTGGTTTCGTCGGACTGTAAGTTAATGCCTTTAGGCCATTTCTCCTGTTCTGTGTTAACTTGTGCCCTAATATCTAATATATTAATTCTTGTCTCGTGACTCCTATTAAGTTTAATTTTAGGTTCTAGATAAAAAACGTATAATGGACACGAACTAAGGGCCTATTAAAAGGGTTGGTTCCTTAAGTACCTAATATATTTAAAATGCATAATGGACGCGAACCAAGGGCCTATTAGATATGGGTCGGTTCTTTAAGTACCTAAAGGCTATATATAAAAAATTAAGGGCCTATTAGATAGGGGTTAACTTTTCAAGTATACGTTAACTAATGCTCCTTAACGTGATCTAGGTAGTATAAAATGCGTAATAGACGCGAACTAAGGGCCTATTAAAAGGGGTTAGTTCCTTAAACACCTAAGGGCCGTATATAAAAAATTAAGGGCCTATTAGATAGGGGTTGACTTTTTAAATACACGTTAACTGATGCTCCTTAGCAGGCGAGATCGGTAGAGGCCTTTAGCAGGGACTAATTAAGCTCGTCTCTCTTTATAGATGATATGTCTCCTAATCTATAATTACTAATTAGTGTTGGTATTACTTCCGGTAATATGTATTGCTATTGCAATAGTATAGGGGTGGTAACTGATTTTAATTAATACTTATTAATTCTCCTATTCTACAGGTGGAATTTAGTGGATTTCTTAAGCTCGCTTAGCTTATGTAATCAACCCCTTTTAACTCGCGTTCGTAGGCAAGTTGCCGCAAATTGCCCTAGATTACCGTCACGTGATGGCAATTTGCGGTCACATAACTGCAAGGACGCAACCTTGATTAGATATATACCTTTAAGAAAAGGACCCGCTGAAAATAGGATTGTATAATTCTTAAATATCAGATTTAATAAAGGAGGCTTAATTATAAAGCCCCTATTAGAAGATAATACTAATATTCTAGTACCTACTGGAAATAGGGGTAAGAGTACTAAAAATTAGGATTAATAAGATAGTAACCTAATTTATTAAAGAGTTCCCAATATACCTAGAAATATTAAGTATTAACCCTAATTAGCACTTAAAAAGGCTATTACGCTAGAGCTTTAAATTAATAAGGATTTAGAGCAACTAGATATTAACTCTAATATTAAACCTAAATTAGAATGTGATATAAATTAATGCCGGAGACTACTTAGGAGAGAGTTGAAACTAAAACGGCACCTAAGTTAAGGGGTTGACCTAGAGGTTTAAAGAATAAGGTCCATATTCTAAACCTAGAGCTTAGTAGAGAGACTTAATAAGCCGCTTAATAATTAAAGCTAAAATTAAGCTTTAACTCTAAATTAAACACAGTATTCTATACTGTATATGTAGCTAGCCTAGTGTTATTAATCTATAATAATCCTAAGATAATTAAGGAGGCAAAGACAAGACCTAATTGGCCAGAATAGAAGAAGGTAATTAAGAAGGAGTATTAAGGCCTAGTTTATAAAGGAACCTAGAAGCTTCTAAGACGATTGGAGCTGCTAAAGGGTATTAAGGTACTGCTGGGAAAGCTCATCCTAAAGATAAAAAGGGATAGAGACGGCAAGATCCTAAAGTAGAAGGCAAGATGGGTTGTTAAAGGGTTTAGGTAGTAGTATGGAAAGGACTTCAACTAAATATTTGTGGGAGTATGCAAGAGTGTTATATAGAAGCTAGCAGTTGCCATCGCAGCTCTATTTAACTTGGAAATTAAGTAAATGGATATAGTTAGAGCCTTCCTAAACTTAACCGCTGATACGGATATCTATATAGAAGTACCACCTAACTAGGAAATTAATGAGGAGATCTTAAAGGATACACCTAAATAGGCATGCAAGCTCCTAAAAGCGCTATATGGTCTAAAATAGGCACCTTAACTATGGCAGAAGGAATTAGCCTCTACGCTTTAGTAATTGGGGTTTAAAGCGTGTATTAGCAACTAATACGTATATATTAATAAGTTAATAGGAATTCTGATTGTTACATATATTAATAATATGTTAATTATTGATAAAGATAAGGCCAAGATTAAGGCTCTAAAGAAGAGTCTAATAAGAAGATTTAAGATGGAGGATTTAGGCCTTATAGAATACTTCGTAGGGGTAAGAATAACTTAAAATAGGAAGAAAGGGATGATTACCCTATACTAGAATGCATATATTAGCAAGATCCTTAAATAATATAGTATAGAGAATTGTTATCTAGTTAATACGCTAATGGTAGCTAGAGCTACTAAATTTATAGTACCCTTTAACAGGTAAGTAACGGTTAAAGATACTAAGCTTTATGGATTAAAGATTGGCTCCCTAATATATCTAGCAATCTAAACTAGACCAGATATCGCATATAAAGTCTTTATACTATTACGATTCTTGTTAAACCCCTCTCTATAGTATATAAAAGCTATAGACCGGATACTTTAATACCTGCAAGGCATAAAGCTCCTAGGAATTAAATACTAGGGGTGCGTAGGTAATCCGAAAACACTCCTTTACAGATATTATAATGTGGATTTCGCAGGTAACAAGTTAACGCGGAAGTCCGTTTTAGGGAATGTATACTTCTTTACTAGTGGAGTTGTATTATGCTTGTTAAAGAAACAGTAGACAGTAGCGCAGTTTACTACTAAGGCAGAGTATTACGCTCTAGCTAAAGCCGTATCTAAAGCACTTTGGCTAAAGCGGATTATGGGCCAGATAATATACTTAAGTGCGGATATTAAGTTAGTATGCCTATATGGTAACAATTAGGGCTCCTTAAGCTTGGCTAAGAACCCTAAGTTTTATTAATGGATAAAGCATATTAATATTAAACACTACTTTATTTAAGAGCACGTTGTAAAGGGAACGGTTAATCTGTGGTATATTGCTAGTTTAGAGATAGTGGCTAATAGTCTAACTAAACCTCTTTTAGCTGCAAGTTATGCGAAGTTTGTAGAGCAGCTAAGGTTAAAGGTTATTAAGATTAATTAAGCCTATTTAGAGTATTAAGTCAGTTAAATATAAAGGGGTATATTAGTTGTTGTTTATAACTAACTAGTCATAGGGTAGTTATGTGTACTAGTTACATAAGCTAAGCGAGTATGAAATCCACCAGAATCCACCTATAGAATAGTATTAACAATATAACAACTTTATCTATATATCTTGATATACGCATCTAATTTCCTTACACCTCCGCTGTACCTTGTCAAGTACCAGCCTTGACACTATATAGTAGTTAGTAATTAATATAATAGCGGCCTAAAGCTAAGCTTACTAAGTAATAATAAATAATTACGAGACATTTAAAGATTAAATAATAAATAACGTAGGTAACGGGGTTTTGACCACACCCTAGTTATAACCGCGCTAGCGTACCGCCTGCTATTTTAAGTAAAGTTTTGTTGTTCTGCCAAAATTAAAGTAACACATATATTTAAAAGGCGGTGTGTCGTGCTAAGACTTACCTAGGCGTGATAGATATAACTTAGGTAAAGTTTTAATATTCCTTTTAGTCATAACCCAGGCTGTGGTCAAAACCCCATTACCTACGTTAAATCTTGCCTAGCGCTCTATATAGTAGAGCAGTAATAACTTCCTTATATTAATTAAACTTAGTAATTATTAACTCTCTTATTATTAAATGTAAAGGTAAGAGGCCTATAGTTAATATAGCTTAATTAGTATACCCTATAAGATTATAAAATAAGCTACTTTTAAGCTTATAAAATGGAATCTTATCGCGGACAACCCATTATATTAAAATCCGAGTAAAACAATCCAAATTAAGGCTTTAGATAAGGGTATTTATTTAGGCTTAATCCTCTAGCTTATTAGCTTAAAGCTATAGCTATTTAAAGACTAATTATCCTTACTTTACTTAATTAGTAGAATCGCCGCTAATACTATATTCTTCCTGTATATACTTTAAGTAATTAGCGGTGCCTAAATCTAGATATATATATTATATATAAACCTTCTTCTTATAACAGATTCTATAAAGCCAATACCGCTTACCCATTTTACCATACTTAATATTATATCTATACTTCTATATAGCCCTATAACGTCTACCTAACATTAAATAAGGAAGGTAGTAGCTAAAAAGGCGTTTCTAGTTAATATCTGCGTAATTATCTAGCTAGAAATTAGTAGTAGACGCGTTAGTATTACCATCCAAGCTATAATCTAAGGCGCGTTAGAGGTTTGTAGGTGCGGTAAGATTAGAACAAGTAATAGAAAGGGTTAAGGTATTTATTTAGCAATTATCTAACGTGTTAAAAGCTATAGGGAAATCTAGTAGTAAAACTCTACAAGACTTTAGCGCTAATATAATGGTATAAATAACGGGTAATAAAACTAAATATCTTAAGAATATAGTTACTATACAAAGGAGCTCTTGCTGCACCTGGCCCAAAAAGACCAAAACCAACCAAAAGAACCCTGAAAATCACCCAGAGAATCCCCCTGAGATGCATACATCGCAGGGGAGGCACACGTCAAACGACGGTGGTTCGCACTCGCGCGCGACCGCTAGAACCATGCCCAGCAATAGTCCTCCATAATAAAGACGGGCGAATACCACATTATAAAGCGGAAATACCTCTATTAAGAAAGCATCTGACAAAATATAAAGCCTATTAGACGCGTCTAGTATCTAGAATTATAGGGGAGTAACTATTAGCCATAACAAACTAACGCAGCTAGCAGAATAGCTCCGCCAGTTTAGTAAACCTTAGGCGCCCCTCTAGTAAACCCTTAATTAAATCCTCTAACAGCTAAGCAAAATTGAAAATAAATAAAATCCCCCTTTACCAGCGAACCGCACCTAGGCCGCTATAGCTGCGCTTTTATAGCACAGGGAACCTACCCCCTATAAAACAATAACCGGGTATATAATTACAATACAACCAAATATAGAAAAAGTAGAGGGGCTTAGGGGACAATTAGAAACAGAAGTCCTTATAGAGATTTATAAAGAGGTCCATAACGCTGTTGCAGTCCAACACCTTAGGAGTAGAGACATTAGAGTTACCCTAAAGGACTAATAGGCAAAGGAACGAGCCGTAAGGGCAGGGGACAGGCTAGGTAAACGTATTAGCATAAAAGTACTCCGCAAGGATTACCTAGTTAAAGTCCTAGCGGTTTCTATAAGCCTTAGGGTAGAAAAGGGACGCCAGGTGGATAATACAGCAATTATATAGGAAATAGTAAGATAAACGGAACGCCTTATTCTAGGACTTAAGATCACCCAAATCTAATGGCTTTAATAGGAAAATGTAAACCAAGCATATAATAAGAACAATAAGAGGATATAAGGGTCGCCAGAGACTCGCTAGGGAGACGCTAGATAAATACATAGCTCCCTTATTATCAGCATATATACACTAGGAATGCAAAAACTCCTTATCTAAAAAGAAATAATTATAAATGGCCTTATATACAACACAAGACTCTATAACTATAGACTACGCCTAGAATAATGCTATCGCTGCGTATAATAGGGACACACCCAAACCACATACACAGCACAGGTGTGCTGCGGCCACTATATAGGCCCCTATAATATAAGATACTGCTTAAACCAAGACCAAATAAAATACGCAAACTGCCACTAAAGCACACACAAGGCGTAGGAGAGAGAAGACTACATTAAATACAGGAGACAGAAGGCAAGGGCTTAACAGCTACAGGAATAACTGCACGCTAGGTTATATAAATGGAAACAACAGGCAATAAGCTAGGGGGACATAGGTGCCTTCCCAACATTTTCTACCTTTAGTAATAGGGGGCTAGGCCAGCCATCTTAAGCCTTAACGGGCCAGAAGTGGTGCCACGTAATATTACCAGACTAAACAGGGACACAAGGGTTATAGGGGACATAAGGGTCATAGGGTACACAAGGGAGAGAACGCCCTATAGGAAGACCCCTATGGACATCCACAGCAAGCTTAAGACTAGGACAATTAAGAATTAGACTTAATACGGCAAATATAACATTCGCAGCCAACCTATAAAGGGCACACAGCTAACTAGTAAAATTAGGGGAAGAACTAGAGACAATAATAGATTTAGATATAGAAGCGCTAGTAGGAACATAAAACACGGGAATAGAAAGCTCTATACAAAATAAGTAGCAACCAGGGTATAGACACAAGAGACAGAAGTTCTAAATATCCCAGAGAAAGTGGAAATAGAAGAAGTAAGGAATAAAGGAAAGACAAAGGACCCTTACTAAGGGTCCGCCACCTATCCATTATATAGTATAACTGCGGTAATACAAACTACCGTCTTATAAGGCCCCTACTAGACAGTCTAGACCTAGAGAAACACTATATCCTTACTATACAAGAGCCGTATTACAATACCTACACATAATTAATATACTGCCCCTAAGGATTCCAGCTCCTATACAAACCAAAAGCAGCCATATGCGTATACTTTATAATTAGCAAGGCTATCAGCCTATTCTTATAGTTATAGTAGGCAATCAACCCAGATATTACAGTTATAACAATCCAGACATATAGGGGACTGGTACAAATTATTAATATATATAACCCTAGGGTCAAAGGCGTCCCATAAACAGAGAATATTATATTAGTAATAAGCTTACTAGAAACCAAAGGCACAGAGTCTATTCTATTAGGAGACATAAACCTCTACTACCTGTAGTAGGGAGGTATCTATATTGCTGCTAACTAATAGGCAGAGTGCCTACTAAGAGCTATAGATATCTGGGGCCTTAAGCTAGCTACCCCCCCCAGGAGCAATTATATGGCAATAAGGCACCGCCAGAAGTACAATTAACCTTATATTTATAGATAAAGGCCTATACCAGAGACTTAAAAGGTGCAACCCTAAAGAAGAATAGGCATTTACCTTAAACCATATCCCTATCTAGATATAACTAGATCTGGATATTAAGGCGCAACTAAATAGTAAAAGATATATAATAAGGAAGCTTAAGACAAATAGTTTCCTTAGTATAGTTAAATAATAACTTTAAGACCTAGAAGAAATCCACCTAATACTAAATAAGTAAGGCTTATTAGCCACCCCTAAGAAAATTAACTAAAGACTAGAAAGGATCCAGGCAGCAATTAAAAATAGGCTAGAAGAGCACTGCCTAGTCTTAAAACCGGGCCCCTACGCGCAATACGCGTGGTCCGTATAATATGCGGTTCTTATTGCTAGCCAACAATAAGCAAGAAGGAAATACACAAGCAGCCATAACCCTAAAGATAAGAGACGATATAAAGACATAAGAAACCAGTTAAAGAATACCCTAAAAAAAGAAGCAAGGAACAACTAGAGACGGTTTATAAATAAGTATACTTTTAACCTAAGCCTCCCCCATAACAAGGGCCTTTAGGCCATAGCAAAATAGTTAAAGAAAAAGGCAGTGCGCCTAGCAGAAGACCTATACCTACTACCCCTACAAAGAGCAGGGGAAATACAGGCCACTAACAATAATAATAAGAAGGTAAAGATCCTTATAGAAAGGTTCTTCCCCTAACCGGCTCTAGTAGACCTCAGTAACATTATAGGTAAAACACTAGTAACTCGCCTATGGGTTAACAGCGACATAACAACAGAGGAAATGGCCAGAACTATTAGCCGCCTTTTAAATAATACAGCACTAGGACTAGATAGAATTCTAAATAAGGCCTTAAAAACCTATAGACCACTTATAGCACCTTAGCTTGCAGATATAGCCAAAGTATGCTTTGCTATAGGCTACTACTTATAACTCGGAAGATCTATAACAACGGTTGTCCTATAAAAAGAAGGTAAAGTAGATTACTTAATCCCAGAAAGCTACCGCCCTATTACCTTAAAAAACACCCTTAGCAAAATCTTAGAAAGGGTAATAGCGGACTATATAGCAGATATGGCCAAGGAACACGCCCTATTACTACAAAGTTAAATGGGGGCAAGAAAGAACCGCTTAACACTATCAGCACTTACGCTACTCGCTACCACTATTAAGTCTGTATAGGCGATGCAAAGGGACTTCGTAGTATTAATGCTTAGCTTAGATATTAGTGGTGCCTACAATAATATACCCCATAAGCGCCTCCTATATATCCTTAGGGCAAAGGGCTTTCCAAAATAGATTATATAATTTATTTAAGGGTTTATAGGCTAGAAAGAAATATTACTAGTCTTTAGTAGATACCAGAGCCCCCCCATTATAGTTATAATAGGAATACTATAAGAATTACCTCTCTCGCCCATACTCTTCCTTTTCTTTGTAAGTAACCTACTTAACTCCTTTAAGAAAGAGGCAACCTAGGGGATAGGCTTTATTAATAATATAAACCTAATTATATACGACCTAACAGCCGCAGAGAATTACAGAACACTAGAGAAAGCCTATAATACCTATATAGAATAGGTAAGATAACACAGAGTCTAATTCTTACTAGAGAAATACTAGCTAATCCACTTTATAAGAAAACGTAACCAATCTACAGATCTCTAGTATATAATTTATATTTAAGGCTTCGGGGGTTAACCAGTTCAAGGCCTAAGGGTATTAGGAGTATAGGTAGATAGTAAGCTCTAGTAGAGCGTATATATATTACAAGTGGCCCGTAAGGGCTAAGCATAGTACATTATAATATCCAGGATTGTTAATTCTATATAGGGTCCATGCTTCCAAAGGTCACGCCTACTATATATAGCAGTTGTCCGGCTAACCATAATGTATAGATCCAGTATTTGGGCTATAGAAGAATCTAAAAAAGGCCCTCTAAATTACTCCTTAAACTACTCTAAAAGGTCTAAACAGCTTATCTCTAAAGCATAACAGGTGGGTATAAGCGAACGGCTACAGCACTACTTAAGAAGGAAGCTAATATCCCCCCCCTATAATTATATATTAAAGCCGCTGCAATGCAAAGGGTGTAAAGGGAGCGTAACTCTAATATTATAAAGTATATTAAGACACGCCTAAACAAACTATAGAGTAACCCTAGGGTGCCCCGCAGGAGAATAAACCAACAACCCCAAAGTAGGGAAGATATATTAGAGAAATAGGTAAAGAAAGCAGAAGAAGAATGGTGCCGTATTAGGGCCCAGGCCTATATAGAGGAGGAAGGGAGACGCGTAAGAGATTAGTAAAGACAACAGCAAGAGGGAGAAAGGAGCCAAAGTAAAGCATAAAAGAGCACTAGAAAACCATCTACTGTAACACAATACTAGTTGGACCAACACTAGAGAGGTGTATAAAAGTTAAAGGTACAGAGGCTATCTTAGGCAAGAGAAACCTAAGCCGTAGCATAGTTAATACTATAGGGGGTAAACACCTAAGGGCTCTAAAAAGGCCTAATAAAGGCAGAAAATATAATAGCAACACTCTTAAGAACAGGAATAATAGGACTAAAAGATTGGCTCTACTAGATAGGTATCCTGGTAGGTAGCCTAAGATGCAAATATGGCTAGCTAAGACAGATACTAAAATATATAATACTACTATGCCCCCTACGCACTAACCAAGAAGCAATACTCTTAGTAGCTAGCATAGAGAACTATAATATACTACTCTTAATATAAAAAGGTCTCAAGGCGGTTACCTAGTGGCTTATTAGCCAAAATATACTAGACCAGTTCCGGGTTGTAAAGGAAATAGTAATAGAAGGCAAAGGGGCGAGTACTAGGCGCCCCTTAATAACTCTACAGTAGTAGAGTTAAGTTTGCGATACTAGCGCGTCCGTAGGCTTATTACGGCAGTAGTGGTTCCCAAGGAGGTTATAAAGTAAGGTAGTAGAGCACTATAGGTGACTTGTAGGCGCTCTGTATATAAGTCCCAAAAGGCGGGGAGATGGATTACGGGGTTTTCTCATTTTCTCAAATAGAGTTTTCTCCCTATATGTAAATAAGGAGTAGTCCGCGTGGGCCCAATAGGGATCCGAATTAGACGTTAAGCAATGAATAATTAATTAAATAACGGGTAATACTTAAATAAACTTTTTTTGGTAAGGAATACTAATAAAAATAAGGTTTAGGGTATTGCTGCATATAAACTTTAGTATATTTCTATATAATATTAAAAGCTTTAATATTTTTTAATTAACTTAATTTAATTAGAACCTCTAAATTAAATGCGTTGCCAAGACCGCGAGCTCTTAGTTAATTAAATTAATTAAGTCTTAGCATTCAATTCAATTTAATATTGAAGCCATGTTAAATGTCACGGAACGGGGGCAATGGCTACAAAGCGTATGTATTTGGGGAGTCTACAAGACGTTGCGCGATCGATCGTAAGGGTTGAGGGCGTAAGGAGGTGATATACCCTCGCGTAGCTGACATAAGCTATACGCGAGGTGTACGTAAGAGCACGGGGTTCTCCTATGGAGGCCCCTACGGTCGGGTTCTGTAACACTACCCCCCCTCCTATTAAGGCGGAGCTCCGGCGACGCTGTGGTTGCTATATATATATAGGGGGGAATGCTTAGGGTATCTAAAAGAAGAAATATTGTTATAGGTGTAATGGGCTTATATAGGTGCTTCTAACTTAAAGCTTATAGGTTGCTACTATGCGAAGGTACTAGGCTATAGAGGGGAAGGAGGCTGTTGGGGACTTAGTAAGGTGTAAGGGTGTTGCTAAGGCACTAGTAGCAAGCGAGCCAATAGCGATTTTCTATCCTAGGGATGAAAAATCCTAATTAGTTAGCTTCTCCTTAGCGTCTAGAATCTAACTAATTAAACAACTTTAACCGCTAGTTGAAGTTCCTTAATATCTTATTAGAGTAGTTACGTAACGGTAATATATAACGATTTAGCTGTGACGGCTCCTATAGGGGATTAGGTATAAAATCTCTGCTTAGGCCTAGTTTCTATGGGTTTGCGTAATAGAAATCACTAATTAGATCTTTTACGTTTTTAAAATCTTTCTATAGTTGCTATTCCGGCTAATCTATATTAAATCCTATATAGGTAGCTTTATAGTAGAGCCGCCGTCCTCTACCTTTGCTAAAGTATTTAGAGTTAATAATTTGTTTAATAGTCTACTTCTTATAGTTCTCGTCTTCGTTCTTATCTTAGATTAGTACTAGTAGGGGTTTAGGCTGTATTTGTCCTGGTAGAGGGTTAGGCTAGTAAAGGTATAGTAGCTATAGGTAAAATATGGGCTATATCCTATAGGTAGCTAAGGTAGGTGGGAGCTCTAGTTTATATATAGCTCCTTTATTAATAACTTGTTTAATTTAATAGGGGCTAAGGTTCTTATAATTAAGTGACTTTATAGGTCTCTATATAGAGATATTGCGTGTATTTAACTATACCTAGTCGCTAACACGTATCTTAGGTAGTGGTGTTCTATAATAGTTAGTAAAGTAAGCTTATTTTACTTAGGCCCAGGCCATCTCTCCTTTATAGTAGTTAAGTAGGTCTTTTATACAGTCTATATATTAATTAGTAAGTAGCATCTTAAGGTATTTTCTATATGGTAGTTTCTTATTAATAGGCTCTAATGGTTCTATACTGGATTACAGGTAATATCCTTTATTTATAAAGAACGGGGTAAGTCCTATAGTGGCTAAAACATAGTTATTTGCTGCGAATTTACTTAGCGGAAGGTGGTCTACCTAGTTATCCTAACTATAGGCGACTACCTATTATTGTGACAGGCTCGTATAAATGCTTCTGAACCGAAGCTTGTAGATTGCTACTATATAAGAATACTAAGCTAAGGAGAAAAAGAAGAAGAATTGTTTAGGGGTAGTAGGTAGGCATGTTGCGAGGGCCGCTAAGGCGCTAGTGGTAAGCGGGCTAATAGCGATTTTGTATGCCAGGCATGGAAAATCCTAATTGGTTAAATATGGCAGGTGACGCGCTCTAGCACCGTTACATTACCCCCCCCTCCCAAAAAAGCCTGCCCTTAGGCTTTGTCTAAGTTCTTTATTATTGTTTAAATTATTATAGTTATCTAACCCCTCTTTCTAGCATTTAACCCAGCTATCTAACTTGTGTGGTAGTCTAGGGAGGTTTAGGTAGGCTAGGTGGAAATTTTGTAGCTTATAGGGAGAGTACTTAAAATTAGATACGGGGTACCATTCTAGATCTTCATTATGACCTACCTAGCTTATATGGTATTTTAAGGTACTACAGTCCTTCTTTACTGCTAAGATCTCTTTGACTTTCTATTCTTCGTCCTCTGCAATCTGAATTAGTGGTGGGGGGTTGTTATACTGTCTAGGCAATGGGTCGTCCGCGGCCTTCTGCAGTTAGTCTAGAGAGAAGATAGGGTAGATCTTTATTAACTCTAGTAGCTTAACCTTAAAAGAGTGCCCTACCTTCTTAGGGATTTTATAGGGGCTAGCTATTTGGTGGTCTAGCTTATAGCTTAGCCTCTGGGTTTTCTAGTTCTTTATTAACACCCATACCTTATCTCCTACGTGGAAGTCTACCTCGCGGCGATATTAGTTTACATTAAACTCTTTCTTCTCTTGTGCCCTTTTTATAATTACTTAGGTAGTCTCCTAGGCCCTATACATTCTCTTAGCGAATATCTAGGCCTCTTTATAGCTAAGGCGTTTACGGGCCGTTATATGTCCTATAGGTCTATCCTAATTAAAGGATGTTCGTGGCCTGTATCTATAGAGTAACTTAAATGGCGACATTCCTATACTATTATAAGGGAGCGTGAGCTGTGCGTAGTCTATTATAGGCAGTAGTTCCAACTAGTTGTCCTAGTAGTAGTTAACAAAGGGGCGAAGTCACTAGTTAAGATACTAGTTTATAATCTTAGTTTAGCCGTTAGTCTAAGGGTAAAATACGGTAGAGAGCTTAATTTTAATCCCAAGGATGCGGCAGAATTTGTTTTAGAAGTTTAATATAAACTAAGGTCCATAGTTAGAGATAATTAATTTAGGAGCGCCATGGATCCGGTAGATATTGTTTATATATATGCGGGCTATATCCTTTGCGGTTGTAGTCTTAAAGTAAGGGAGGGAAACGGCTTGCTTACTTAGTTGGTTAACTACTATAAAGGCCATATTATAGCCGTGTTTATTCTTTAGAAATAATTTAAAGTCTATTATAATATGTTGCTAAGGGTGTTTAGGGACTGGCAGTAGTTACAGCCATCTAGGAGTTTAGTCCCTAGGGGTATTTGCGCGTTTATAAGCATAACAATTTCTAATAAATTGTTCTATATCGGATAGGAGTCCTCGCTAATAGTAATAAGGTAATAGTAGTTAGTAGGTCTTGTCTTAACCAGGGTGCGCTATAGAGACTTAATAGTGGGCTTTATAGATTAGCTCTATTTATAGGTTGTTAATATCTGGAACTATAAGCCGTTCTTAGTATAGGAGTAGTCCATCTTCTATTTCTAAACTAGGGTTACCCCCAATAGCTTAATTACGGAGGGCTTTTAGGGATTTGGCTGTGCGGTTTGCGGTTAGGATATAATTAATTAGTCCTATTGGTTCATCTAGGGTCTCTCCTTCTATAGGTGCTACCTTATTCTGTTTGGAGCTTAGTTTCTTAAAGATATATAGGTTAAGTTATTTAGTATGGAGGAGGGCGCGTGTTTAGTGCTAAGCCTTTAGCTTGTCTTGTGGCCCCATATCCTGTTCTCTCTGGGTTAGGGTATTAGCCTTAGCATTTTACCTGCCAGGGCGGTATATGATTGTAAAGAAGAATTAGGAGAGTATTTTAGCCCACTAGGCCTATTAACCGGTAAGTTATTTTGTTGTTATAAAATACTTAAGGGCTTTATAATTAGTATAAACCTTAATTTAAAAGTCTGTGCTTCCAAGCTCTACGCGCCACTGGGATAATAATTATATAATAGCCAACATTTCCTTATTATACACTTTATAGTTACACTTAGCTAGGGCCATTGTTTTTAAGAAGAATGTAATAGGGTACCATTCGCCGTCTAGGTGTAGCTATAAAAGGACTCCTGCTACTACCCCGTTAGAGGCGTCTGTTTCCAGTATTAATTTAAGGTCTAGGTCGTAGTAATAAAGGATTAGGGAGGAGATAAGTTGGTCCTTTAACTCCTTAAAGGCTTTTATACAGTTATTATTGAAGATAAAAGATGTGTTGTTCTTAGTTAGTTATATAAGAGGCTTAGCTATAACTCCGTAGTTACGGATAAACCAATAGTAGAAATTACAAAAGCTGAGGAAGGACTAGATTCCTTTTATAGTATAAGGGGGTTTCCAGTTACGGATTGCCTTAACCTTCTCTAGGTTAACTTCAATTTCTTTTATACTAATAATAAACCCAAGGTACTTTATGCGTTTTACTCCAAATTTATATTTTTTAATATTAACTTATAGGCCTATATTCTGTAGTCTCTCTAGGACCTTCTTAATGTAAACTTAGTGCTTAAGTTTGTTATCCAAGTATATAAAAATGTTGTCTAGGTATGCCATACAGAATTTGTTAAGGTAGTTAAAAAGAATATTATTTATATACTATTAATAAGTAGCTAGCCTATTTATTAGTCTAAAAGGAAGGACTTTATATTTATAAGACCTATAATGGGTATGGAACGTCATTAGGTCTTCTAATACAGGGTCCATCCTAATTTGGTAAAAAGCTTAGCGGATATTAAGCTTGGTAAAGATTTTGGCCTAGCTTAGATATATAAGGGTTTTATTAATTAAAGAGAGAGGGTACCAATTCTTTTAAGTAATAGCATTTAGCTTCTGATAGTCAATACAGAAATAAAGGCTTTTATTGGGTTTCTTTACGAATAAAATAGGGGAAGTAAAGGGAGCCTGGCTTAGCTTAATAAACCCTTTATAGAGGTTGTTAATTAGGTACTACTTTATTGCCTTTAGTTCCTCTATAGTTTGCTAGTAAAGGGGGCTGTAGCCTA